>Ga0183096_1000065_pt1 | contig 279011 bp, 247 predicted proteins | sample Biomet5_FD_127791 | JGI IMG/M metagenome (GOLD analysis project Ga0183096, IMG submission 127791) | Microbial communities from bioreactor (seeded with sewage sludge) at LBNL, California, USA - Biofuel metagenome 5 (version 2) (version 3) | ecosystem: Engineered > Bioreactor > Anaerobic >...
TGCTTTACTCATGGAGATCAGTGAGGAGTGGCAGATAGGTAAACATTATTGTGCTGGCAAGTCATTGAATTATTAAAGAACTGTGGATATTTCTGACTCAAATTTACAGAAAAAAGGTTGCTTTATCTCTGGTATATCAAAGTCCTAAAAGTAGATGTAGTCTATATTACATAATTTTCCAAAATCCCTAACTGCTGTAAAATTGATATCAATGGAGGGTGGATATGCAGAGGCGTTGGATTGTTCTTTTGGAACAGATATTATTAATACTTCTTCTTATAACAATGATCTTTTCTACAGAAGGATGTTCTCCATTAACTTCAAATAATAGCTCGTATCCTGCTATAGAAGTATCGAATATTTCTTCTCTGAAACAGCTTACCAAATTTGGCATTAGCTCAGGATCGGAACCTTTTAAAATTAAGTGGAGCAAACAAAGGAATAGGATTGCGGTTTCATCAATTTTTACGGTATCTGTATTTGACGGTGATACTCAAAGCCTGATCCAATATATACCATCAAATACTTACATTAATGCTTTTGCAATTAGCCCTGATGGTTCAATTATCGCGATTCCGTCTTGTTCACAATCAGAGACAAATACATTTCATTGTGATGAAATGATGATTTCAATTTGGAGTGTTACTTCTGGAGAGCTACTTTATCAATTTTCTACTTCTCTCTGGGAACTTTTTGACCTGGCATTCAGTCCAGATGGCCACCAATTAGCAGCCGGGGGATGTGGAATAGTTGACCAAACTGGAGAAATTTGTATTAGCAGTAAAGTCACGATTTGGGATATTGAGAGAAAAAATCAAATCATCGATTTTTACTCTGAAAATTTAACAACAACAAGTCTTGATTACAGTCCAAACGGTTTACTGATCGCAACCGGAGGATCTGATGGTTCTCTTTTGATTTACAATATTTCAAATCGTGCCCTGGAAACCAAATTAACAACAGGATGCGATAAAAGAATAACGAATCTAGCATTCAGTCCCGATGGAAAATCACTTGCTGCAGGATGTTTGGATATGGCTGTTGTTTTTGATACTTCCACCTGGTCGATCAGATCAAATCTTAACTTAACGAATATATGGGTGGACTGCTTGGCCTTCTCCACTGATTCCAAGCAATTGATGACTGGAAATTACTCCTTCGATTCAATCATTACCTGGGATTTAGATTCCGGAAAACCAATCTCACAGACAGAAGCTTTTCAAACTGACATACGCACTTTAGCTGTCAGTCCGGATGGGAAAAGCATTGCCTTTATTTCTCCAGGAAGTTCAGTTGGAATTGTTGATAAAGACTCCGGCAGAGTGATTAAGAAATTCCCCAATTTTACTTCCTACCAGCCGATAGTCGCCTTCAACTCAGAGGGTTCACGAATGGCACTTTCCACTTTGGATGGAAATGTGGAAGAATGGGATCCGCACACTTTGAAGATTCTTCGTTCTTATCCATCACTTGAAAAAAGGGTATATGCACTCGCTTACCAGAAATCAGGTGTTGTTGCATTAACCTGCACTCAGAATGAATGGAGCTTAATCGATCCTAATAATGGAAAATCATTGCACAGTTTTTCACTTCCCTATGGAGATTGTGAACAAGCCACCACTACGATAAATCATTCAGGAACTTATGTGGCAATCTCAAACCCCAGCACGGGGTTCTATCTTGTTGATCTTATCAAAAACAAAATTTATTCAAAATCTCAGCCGTTCCAAATTTGGTCTTTTGTTTTTACAAAAGATGATCGGGACCTCGCAGTTTTATCGAATTACGGAATAATTTACCTTTATAACATGCACGGACAGAAAATACTCCAAACGGACCGAAGACCTCCAGTTCAATTGAATTACGGAGTAATCGAAAATATTGCCTTTACAAACAATTCAAAACAATATGTTATGCTGGGTCAGAAGATTGGTTTTGGAAGCTTATCAGAAAACTCTATCCCCAACTTTATTGATCTGGGCAATGATGAAAATGAGTTTTTTACAGCTGGCGCAATCAATAATTCGGACGATCTCCTGGTTGTGGGGGGAAACTCCAGTCTTGGTGAACTCACTCTGATTGATCTCAATACCAGAAAAAAAATAGGCTCTCTTACTGGAATGACTGGTAACATCCAACAAGTTTTGTTTAGTCCTGATAATTCCCTCCTGATAGTTATCGCTGATGATGGATCTTTCACCTTTTTTACGATCAATCAGTAGCAATTGGTGAAATTGAATTACTTATTATTAATAATGAACCTTATTTGGAGGACAGATATAATCAGTAGGTATTTACTCCAATCCCCCAAAAACCATTATTCTGCCTTGAAAAAATTGTGCCCTTTATAGCTTCGTGGTAAAAATAATAAACACTAACCTAGGAGCAATCCAATGACAAATAGAATTTCCCTCGGACTGATCGGCTTTGGCAATGTCGGCCAGGGCCTGACCCAGATCCTCGCCGAATCCCATGACCAGTATGAAAAAGAATTAGGTCTTGACCTGCGCATCACCGCCATCACCGACCCCATCAAAGGCAGCGTCTATGTTCAAGATGGGCTGGACCCGCTTTCCCTGCTCAATACTGTCAAAGCCGGAAAAAGTCTCGATTCCCTTCCTGACGGAAAGACCGGCTGGGATGCTTTGTCCATGATCCGCGAATCGAATGCTGATGTCATCGTCGAGATGTCTTACACAGACCTCAAGACCGGGCAGCCGGCAACGGACCATGTGCGCGAGGCGTTCAAGAACAAGAAGCACGCTGTCACGACGAACAAGGGTCCCGTCGCTCTCCACTTTGCCGAACTGGCAGAACTAGCCAGGGTCAACGGCATCCAATTTGGCGTCGAAGGCAGCGTCATGAGCGGGACCCCCTGCCTGCGCCTCGGGCGTGAACTCTTGGCACCTGCCCAAATCAAAAAAGTGATGGGCATTTTCAATGGCACCACCAACTTTATTCTCACGCAGATGGAAAACGGCATGACCTATGCCGATGCGTTGGCTGAAGCTCAAAAACTGGGGTATGCCGAAGCTGACCCCACCGGGGATGTTGAAGGCTTTGATGCCGCCGGCAAAGTGGTCATTCTGGCACAGCTGCTCATGCATACCACCCTCTCCATGGCGGATGTGGACCGCACCGGCATCACCCAACTCACTGTCGAAGATATCAGCTCCGCCAAAGCCGCCGGCGAACGTTGGAAACTCATCGGCTCGCTGGAATTCAAGGACGGCAAACTGGCAGCCAGTGTCAAACCGCAGCGTCTACCGGTCACACACCCGCTGGCCTCAGTCAGCGGCGCTACCAACGCCATCCACTTCACCACCGATTACCTTGGCGAAGTCACCCTCATCGGTCCGGGTGCCGGACGCCTGCCCACTGGCTACGCTGTCTTGGAAGACATCCTGGCTATCTACCGCTAAATCAGTCTCTGATCGTTAAATCCAACCTCTCCCGTCTCTTTTGGAAGAGGTTTTTTGTTAATCGTGAAAAAATCAGGTTGGAGAACACCTCATCCCCGCTGTACAATGATAAAAAAGGAGACTGCCATGTCGGAATTTGTGGAAATGGTCTGCCCGCGCTGCGGGGCTCCTCTGCATGGTCAGGGAGAACGATTCACCTGCGATCACTGCGGTGCTAGGCTCCTTTTACAGCGTTCAACTCCGACGGGAGTAGACCGCAAAGGTATACAGACTGTCAACGGAGTCTCTCTAGTTCCATATTCTTATCATGATCCGCAGGCTTCACTGGAAGCATTTTCTTTATTAGTACCTCAAGGATGGAGTGTCAGCGGCGGTGTGGAATGGATCCCCTCCCGCCCTGCTGCCCCGGTAAGCATCCATCTGCTGCTGCAAAGCCCGGATGGAGTAACTGCCCTGGAGGGTTTCCCTACCCAATACTTCACCTGGACTACCAACCCGATGATCATGATGACAAAACCCCGCGGCAGCCTGTATTTTGGATATGAGGTCCAGCAGCCTCTTTCAGCCCGCGATTCTCTGCGCCAGTATTTTTTGCCGCGGTTTCGGAATTTTCAAGGTCTCTCGGTCCTGGAAGAATCTCCCGCTCCTGACCTGCTCCAACACGCTTTAAAAAACCAGCCCTCTCCCAACCAGGGAGGACAATATTATAATGACACCATTCGTGCAAGAATTGGCTACACGCTTAACGGGAAGGCGATCGCTGAAAAGATCTTTGTCGTGGCTGAAGTCACCCGGGTGGTCTCTCCGGGTTTGATGGGTTCAGTCGATTCATACTTCTGGAGCCTGGGTTTTGGTTCAAGCCTGCGTTCCAGCCCCGAGCAGGTGGATTCATACGAAGAGCTTTACCGGGCAGTCATTGCTTCGCTGAAGGTAAACCCCTCTTGGGGAGCCTTTGTCCAGCAGGTCAGCAGCGGATTGGTCAACAACACCATCCGCGGCATCCAACAGATTGGCGAACTCTCCCGCCAGATTAGCCGCAACGCGGACGAAATGCGCGAAAGCAGTATGCGCGGTTGGCAGGAGCGTTCGGCTATCTACGACCGCCTCAATGAGCGCTTTGACCAGCACATCCGCGGTGTCGATCCTTACTTCGACCCCAACACAGGCGGCAGCGTCGAACTCCCAGCCGGGTACACCCAGGCCTGGTCCACCCCGCTGGGTGAATACATCGTCAGCGACGACCCCAACTTCAACCCCAACATCGGGTCTACTCAAAATTGGACACCATTGGAACCACAAAAATAGACTTATTTATCTAATTCCGAATAAACTGACCTTCCCATCCCAACTGACCGTCGCGATCAATGTTCCCTGCGGGTTGAAGGAACCTCGCAAGATCACGTCTGAATGTTCACCGGTGATCTTCACCGTTTTCAATGTCGCCGTATTCCAGATATGCGTGCTGCTGTCGTGGCTGTCTGAGATCATTAATGAATCATCCGGGCTAAAAGCGATACCATTCACATAGTTATAGTGGCCTTTGAGGTTCATGGCGAAAGCATAATCTTCTGCTGATTTAAGATCGCCGGTATTCCAGAGGTAGATCGTATCGTCATCACACCCGGCAGCCAGCATTGTCCCGGCATGATTGAATGCAACATCTCCAACCGGGTATTTCAATTCATCAAGGACGGTAATTGAGTTTCCATCATCCGCATTGATGATACCGATCTCTCCTCGCATTCCCCCGTACGCGATCACTTTCCCGGCAGGATCGAACGCCAGGCTTAAGCATTCTTCCATTTCATCCGTGATCCAGATCTGGTCCCCGGATTCTACATTCCATAAACGTATTGAATCATTGATCCCGCAGGTCGCCAGATTTTTCCCATCCGGAGTGAATGCGATCTCCCAGATCGGAGATTGAATATTGGCAAGATCCTTGATCGCTGTCCCGGTTTTAACATCCCAGAGCATCACTTTTCCATTGAAACCTCCACAAGCCAGGGTCATTCCATCCGGGCTGAAAACACACGATACCATCTGAGTATCACCTGTATCAAACAGACTGACCACCTCGCCGCTCTCTACATTCCATATTGGTACTGAATTGATCCCGCAGGCTGCAGTGATCAATGTGCCATCCGAGTTGAATTCAGTATTACATTGGCTGATCTTTCCCCGTTCATAATCTGGGATCTTCATGGAACGGAATGGGCGCAGCTGGTCCACATTCATTACAGTGATCTTCTGTAAGTACGGCAGAGGCTCCCCAATCGTGAGTGTGGGCAGATCAGTGATTATTATTGTCTTTGAGGTCTGTGAAGCAGAATTGGGAACGCAGGAGGCGGCAATGATCAGGCAGAAAAAGAACGACAGAAATCTTTTCATATTCATTCTCCTCTGAATTTATTAATACAATACTACGAAATGCAGGTAATCGTGAAAGTATTCTTGATGCTTCCAAAAATGATCTATATTTATCATTTATCCGCTAAAATTATTTATAAAGCATTCAGGAGGAAAACATGAAACGACTGGTTCCAATACTGATCCTTCTTTGTCTATCCATTTCAGCCTGTGCTCCTTCAGAAGCACAGATTGCAGCGGCCATCGCGCAAACGCAGACAGCCGCCTATACTCCCCCAGCTACTTTGACTGCTACACCTACTATCATGCCATCGGATACTCCCACTCCTGCCCTGGATTACAGCAGCTTTGAAGCCTATATCGTGAGTACGATCAACAGCGTTGAGGATGTCCGCGTAGTGCATTGGGTCCGTCTGGAGAATGGCGTCGTTAACATCGACTTCCAAACCAAATGGCAGGCTGCCGATAACCAGCCCCAAGCTCATTACAACATCATCAAGCAGCTTTCCGGTTTTTGTGCTAATTCTTCTTCCGACCAGGTACTGCTTTACACTGGTGTTGCCGATCCCTCCATTCACATCACAACACAATCCGTGGATGAGTTATACATATTCGAATCAACCACGACATTCAAGCAATGTGTCTCTGTCGGATTAAATGAATTGAACTACAAAGATTGGCAAGCTCAGGCTGTAATTACCCAAACAAAATAAGATTTCATTCAATCGGCCGGAAGATCACTTCCAGCCGATTTTTTCTGAAACTTCGGCATCAAGATGTTTCTCATGAGTAATTAATCAGATTTTCATTTCTCTTTCGAAATAAATGGAGTATAAATAAACGCTGTATTTCCATATAAGAAATGAAACGATAAATGAAGCGTTATTATCCCTTAAGAAAATTTGGCAGATGGGTATCGGAATTGCCGGTCGGTGGTTCCTGGGGAACTACCCTTTCAGAAACACTGCAAAAAAACCTGCGCTGGTTCTGGTTCGATGGTCTTTTTGCCTCAGCCTGCGACAATATTATTGTTAACTTTATCAGCGTCTACATTCTTGTTCTTGGCGCCACTGGAACCCAGATCGGGTTGATGAGCACCTTTACAAATATCGCCAGCGCCCTCATTCTGCTACCAGGTGCTTTCCTTGCAGAAAGGTTTGCCAAACGAAAGGGCATCGCTCTGTCCAGCTATTTCACTGCCAGGCTGGCTATCCTGATGTTGATCTTTGTACCGATCCTCTTCAAAGGCCAGACCGCAGTTTGGATCGCGATCATTTTTTCCGTTACCCGTGATTTCTTCAACAACATGGCCTATCCTTCCTGGATGTCCGTTACCAACGACACCGTTCCAATTGAAGGACGCGGCCGTTACCTGGGTTCCAGGAATTTTATAATGAACATTACCGGCATGCTCTCAATTCTGTTGGCTGGTAAGTTGATCACCGTTTTCGTTGGCAATAAAGGGTACCAGGTAGCTCTCGGTTTGGCTTTTGTCTTTAGCATGCTCTCGATCTTCTGCTACTCGCGTATCAAAGAAGAATCCCCCACCCCTGGGAACCCCCTGGCGATTCAGAATGTTTCGCTGCGTAGCATTTTCAGACTATTGAAAAGTCAGCCGCAGTTTGTTTCCCTGTTGATCGTTACCGCAGTTTGGAATTTCTCGCTCAACATTGCCGGGCCATTTTTCACGGTCCAGATGGTAAATGGGCTTCATTTCACTGCGACCTCAATCGGTTTTCTAGCAGTCGTAACCAGCCTGACCACCATCCTGACACAGAACCAGATCGGATCTCTCACAGACCGCATTGGTCCGCGCAAGCTGCAATTGATTAGCATGTTCCTGATCCCGCTGCTGCCATTAACCTGGTTATTTTGCACAAAAGTCTGGCAAATTGCCATCAACAACGCCTTCAGTGGAGTCTTCTGGGGCTGTTACAACCTGGTCTCCTTTGCCTTGTTATTGATGTACATTCCTAAAGACGCAGTTCCGCGTTTTTCCGCGATCTTCCAGATCGTCGTTCTGCTTTCGCTGGCTGCAGGCTCCTTTGTCGGTAGTATGATCATCGATGTCTGGAATTTCTATGGTGTCTGCATTGTCTCCGGCATCGGCCGGTTCGTGGCAGCATTTATGTTCGCAAAAATGGTGCACGAACCATCCATAACTCAGGTCGAGCCTGCTAAACAGGCGATCTCCTAAGACCACCAAATTAACCCAAAATGACAGATTCAACGAACCCAGAAAACTTGATCGGAAAAGGTAGAACTGCCGATGTATTCTCTCTGGATAATGGTCAGATCTTAAAGCTATATAAGAACTGGATGCCTGCCTCTGAGGTCGAAAAAGAATTCCAGGTTACTCTCTGTGCTTATAATGCCGGGGTATCAGTCCCACAGCCTTATGAATTTATCCAACAGGAAGACCGATTTGGAATCGTTTTCCAACGGATCTATGGCACTTCATTACTGCAGGAATTGCAGAGTAATCCTCAAAATGTTGCCAGAATTGCCCGCCAATTGGCTGACCTGCACGTCATGATCAACCAGACCCCTGCTCCAATTGGTCTGCCAGGGCAATTTGACCAGATCGTCCACAAGATTCATCGGACCGATGCGTTGTCAGACCGAGAAAAAGAGCAGATCATCGCTCATCTCCACGCTCTCCCCGAAGATAATTGCCTTTGCCACGGTGATTTTCACCCGGATAATGTGCTGATCACTGAAAAAGGCCCGGTGATCATCGACTGGCTCACCGGTACCCGCGGGTCTGCGGCTGGTGACTTCTTCCGAACGATCATGATCATGACGACTTCGGCCATGCCTGCTGGAATTCCCCGGATCAAAGCCGTTGTGCTGGATCTCTTTCGCAGCCTACTGGTCAGAAATTATCAACAACAATATTTGCAGAAGCTCCCGATAGTCCCCGAGGAACTTTCCAGATGGAAGCTTCCTGTCCTTGCTGCGAGATTGATGGAAGTTGAAGATTATCCCATTGAAAAAGAGAATATTCTTAAACAAATTCATTCGCTAATGTAGATTCACAATGGCTGGTCAAAACTTGATGATCGCAGCAATGATTGAGTAAAGCCCGAATCCAACAAGTGCGATGCCGGCTGCCCGGTTCACCCATAAGAGGACAGTTGAATTCAGCCGTTTCCCCAGCCAGTGCGTGGCAAAGGCCAGCACGATCCACCATAACATGGAGCCGCTGAATATTCCCGTTACCACCAGAATTGCCGAAATCGAAGTGGTAACCCCTGCTCCAGCAAACATTCCCAGGAACGCGAAGATTGTGATCGGGTTGGACATTGTCAACAAAAAAGTAGTCAGATAGATCCTTCCCCTCCCTGCAGCATTGACCTCAGATTCTGTATTTGCTCCCGCTTTTTCAAGAACAAACTTCACCCCCAGGTAGATTATGAATGCGCTGCCCAGGATCTGTGTCCAAGTCTGCACCCAACTTATCTTTTGAAAAAGCGCCGCCAGACCGAAAGCTGCCAGGCTGCCGTAAAGCGCGTCCGCACTGGCTGCGCCCAACCCACTGAAAATACCGCTCAACCTGCCCCCTTGCAGAGTTCTTTTGATGCACATCAAACCAATCGGCCCCAACGGCGCAGCGATCGAAAAACCCAGAATCAATCCCTTCCAGTACATAAATTCTTCCTTGTATAAATTAATGAGTAGATACCTGATTGTACAAGAAAAACAAAAAATGACTATCAAGATTTATAAATGAATTAAAAGCAGGATTAGTTAATTCAATAATACCTGTCCAAGGTGATATAATAGAATATATATTCTAACAAGAGGGCAACTATGGAAACCACACAAGCAATACAAGCTCGTCATACGATCCGGGATTTTTCAAACCAGCCGGTTGACCCGGCAATTGTGGAAAAGATCATCAAGTCAGGCTTTGCGGCTCCAACCAATAACCATATGCGGGAATGGCATTTTGTGCTTCTCAACGACCGTGATAAACGCCAGGCGCTGATTGATCCGGTAATTCACAAGTTGGACCACAAAGGCAGCCTGGCAGTGATCAACCGCTGGGGGTTGACTAATACCGATCAGCGGGAGATGTATCTTGAGGCTATTCCCAGACAGTATTCGATGCTGCTCAATGCAAGCGTTCTGATTCTGCCTTTTTATGCGCAGCCGTGCCCAATTCTCAAACCAAAAAGTCTCTCCGATCTGAACCCATTTGCGTCGATCTGGTGCTGCATAGAGAATATGCTGGTCGCAGCGGCTGATGAAGGTATCTTTGGCGTTACCCGCATTCCATCTAAAGAAGAATCGTCCTTTATCAAAGAAACTCTTCACATTCCGGCTCATTTTGAGTTTCCCTGTTGGTTGGCACTTGGATACCCGGCAGAAAACGCGAAACGTACATCTCAAGTTTCGATCGATCTTTCTACCCGTATTCACATCGATTCATGGACGGTCAATTGATCTTTTCTTCATCATGATCTGGTTCTTATTCTATTCAAATCGGGCTGCTTTTTCAGAAAAGCAGCCCGATTGTGATCATTTGCCTATTGACGATTAATCCAGTTTCTGTATACTTAATCTAGACAGTCTAGACAGGAGAGAATATGTTCGAACATTGGCAGTTCCAGGATGCAAAGAATAAACTAAGCGAAGTGGTCAACATGGCACTTCGTAAAGGTGCACAGATCATCACTCGCCGTGGGGAAGAAGTAGCAGTAGTACTTTCCTACTCTGATTATCAGAAGCTGCAAAAATCGCAGTCCAGTCTCACCTCCTTCTTTCAAAATTCTCCCCTAGCCAAAATCGAATTCTCCACAAGTACCCTACGTTCCATGAAGGTTGAGAAAAGATGACTTATCTCCTGGATTCAAGCATTCTAGCCGAATTAAGCTCGCCTACTCCTGACATAAATCTTATTGATTGGCTAACCTCCCAACCAGAAGAGAGCATTTTCATCAGTGTCGTCACGATCTCTGAGATCGCAGAATCGATGCAAAACGAAAATTCTGAAGCAGAAAAGTCACGCTTTTTGGAGTGGCTGAACAATGATCTGATCGTACGTTTCACCGGCCGGATCAGCGAGATCTCTGTTTCAGTCAGTCTCAAATGGACTGAATTGATCACCCAATTCAAAGCGATCGGCCGTACGATTAGTCTGGCAGATTCAGTGAATTTGGCCATAGCACTGGTTTATGACCACACACTGGTAACAAAAGACCCTATCTCCTTTGAAAATACCGGGGCAAAAGTTTTCTACCCCTATAAAAGCAAGTAATCATCCCATATTAATAAGCAGAGGAATTATGTCAAAAATTGCGATTATTACAGACAGCGATTCAAGTATTTCGCCCGCGATGGCTGCAAAATACGGCATCATTTTAGTCCCGATCACGATCCAGTTTGGAGAGGATACCTACACAACCAACGTTGATATCGACGACAAGCTGCTATTTGAAAAGATCGACAAATTGGGGAAACTGCCAACTACTGCTGCGCCTTCCCCTGCAGTGTTTCACAACACCTTTTCCGATGTCTTTGCCTCCGGTGCCGAAGAGATCCTATGCGTTTGCGTCAGTAGCAAGACCAGTCGGACCTATGAATCCGCCTTATTGGCTGCCAGTGAATTCCCCGAGAAAAAGATCCGTGTAGTTGATTCTGTACACATGACAATGGGCCAGGCTTTCCAGGTGATTGCCGCCGCTGAAGCCATCGCTAATGGTGCATCACTCGAAGAAGCCGCCCAGGTAGCCGAAGCCATGATCCCCTACATCAACACCTATGCTTCGTTCTCAACACTTAAATACCTGGCCATGGGTGGACGCATTGGAAAGACCGCCGCAAACATGGCTTCCATGCTTGATATCCGCCCCATCCTCACCATGAAGGATGGAACACTTCAGGTATTGGAAAAAGTTCGGACCCGTAAAACCGCCATGGACCACCTGGAGGACCTGATCGTCAAATCGGTCGGTACAAGAACGATCAAACGCGCGGCGTTCTATCATGTGCTCGATCTCGAAGATGTCGCGATCCTCAAAGAACGTTTGCAAAAGCATTTTAACCTGCCGGAAGATACTCCCATTGCAGAGTTCACCCCCGGTCTTTCGGTTCATGCCGGATCCGGCATGGTTGGGTTTGTTTTTTACGCGATCTGATCAATACAAAAAAGAAGAGGTTTCCAGTGTTCTGGAAACCTCTTTGAATTTAATTACCTATCTGCTAACCGCAGGTGAACTGCATTGCCGCGCAATTGATATTTGCCAGTGCTTTCTTTAAGCACACGTTGTACATGTTGCTCAGAAATGTCCACCAGGGTGTGGTCAGCCAGAATCTCAATATTCCCAATAGCCTTACCGGGAATACCCACTTCACTGGCAATGGCACCGACGACATCCGAAGGACGTATCCCGTTTTTGTTTCCCAGGTTCATCCACAAGCGGACCATGCCATCTTCATGTTGGCCGCTCTTGCCACCAGACTTGTAGGGCTTGCGATCGCGTTTGTCGGTCCAGGCATCGCGCTGACGATCATTTCGCTCGTGGCGTTCTTCCAGACGTTTGTGCTTGTCTTCATATACAGGCTCGTTCAAGTCCACATTGTGGATCTTGCTTTCGCCTTCCCGCATCATACGAATCGCGGCTACTGCCACCTCTACAGGAGACAGACCAGCATCGCTTAAGCTCTGTATCAGTTTCCGTTCAGCCGGAGTTACACCCACCATCAGGTGATCAGAAAGTCGTTTCACCAGGCGCTCTTCGCGGTGTTTTTCCACATCTTCAAAGGATGGGATCGGTGTCTCCTCCATCGGCTGCTTGGTATAAGCGATAACGCCTTTTTGCAGTCCGCGTTCTTTTGGAGTGATCAAAGAGATCGCGACACCGGTTTTGCCGGCACGGCCGGTTCGACCGATACGGTGTACATAATCTTCGGAATCATTGGGGAAATCATAGTTGATGACGTGAGAGACATCTTCTATATCCAATCCACGTGCGGCGACATCTGTCGCCACCAGGATCTTCAGAGTATGTTGGCGGAAACGACCCAAGACCTGTTCGCGTCTGGCCTGATTCAGATCGCCATTCAAGGCATCGGCCGGGAAACCGATCCGGTTCAGTTCATCAGACACTTCCTGAGATCTGGCCTTTGTGCGGACGAAGATCAGCCCGCTGCTAATATCTTCAACTTCCATCAAGCGCACCAGGGTTGCGAATTTATTCTCTTCGCGGACCTTGTAGCTGCGCTGTACTGTTTCGGCAACGGTAATGCGTTCCGGGTTAATGGAAACTTTTTCGGGGGCAACCAGGTATCTGTCTGCCAACTTACGGATCGCGGTCGGCATGGTAGCTGAGAAAAGAGCAATTTGCCGTTCGCTCGAAAGTTCTTTGAGGATGGATTCAACATCATCAACAAAACCCATCTCAAGCATTTCATCCGCTTCATCGATCACCAGGAAATGAACATGACTCAGGTCAAGTTCACCCTGACGTAACAGATCAAGCAGACGGCCTGGTGTACCTACCACAACATCCACTCCGCGGCTCAAAGCCCGTTTCTGGATGGTGTAGGATTGCCCGCCATAAACTGCCAGAATCTTGACGTTGGTTTCCTGTCCCAATAAAGTTCCCGCATCTGCAACCTGTTTCGCCAGCTCGCGAGTGGGTGCCAGTACCAGAGCTTGAACAGCATGAGTTGAAGGATTCAACCCCTGTAAAAGGGGCAACATAAACGCAGCTGTCTTTCCGGTACCCGTTTGTGCTTGGCCGATGATGTCGTGCCCGGCCAGCAAAATCGGAATGGCAGCTGATTGAATGGGTGTCGGTTCGACAAAACCCATTTTTCCCACGGCCTGAACAAATTGATCTTCCAGGCCTAAATCGTGAAACTGTGAAACCATGTAAAAAACTCCTCTACACACAAAAAAACCCCGCCGAAACCGGCGAGGCGAAAATACCAATGCGCGATAACTGCTTCTGGCGGAAAACCGCCGATGCAATTATATCATGGTTTCAGAATTGTGGAGTGAATCGCTTATAATATCTTTGCGAGACAGAATATATCTTCAGGAGCTTTCAATGGCAAAAAAATTGATTCTGGTGGCCGGCAATATCGGATCCGGAAAGACCTCATTGACCGAAAGGATCGGCGAACGACTGGGTTGGAAGACTGCTTATGAATCGGTCTCAGACAATCCCTACCTCTCCGACTTTTACGCTAATATGAAACAATGGTCTTTCCATTTGCAGGTATTCTTTCTGGGGCATCGCGCCCAGCAGCACCTGGATATGTATGAAGACCCTCAATCAGCCATTATCGACCGCAGTATCTACGAAGACGCCTATATTTTTGTCCGTGCGCTTCACTCCATGGGCAATATCAATGAACGCGATTATATGACCTACCGGAAAGTCTATGACCTGGTGGTCAGAAATCTGCCCAGTCCCTCCCTTTTGATCTATTTATACGCTCCAGTGGACACGCTTATGAAGCGCATCAATTCTCGCGGCCGCGAAATGGAGAATTCTATCTCGCGCGATTACCTGTCGCTGCTCGAAAGTTATTATGTAGATTGGATCGATCATTTCGATCTCTGCCCGGTTTTAACGATCCGAACCGATGATCTGGATTTTGTTCATAAACCCCAACATCTGGATAATGTTGTTGAAAAGATCCAAAACAAACTTTCAGGAAAAGAAGAGATTGTTTTTTGATCTCCCAATTTATGCAACCTATTTATTTGACCTGCGTATATTACTTTAGAAAAACAAAACAACGAGGATCTTGTGAACGAGTCTGAGCAAGAGTGGCTCAAAGGAGCTATTAATGGAGATGACGAGGCATTTACCAGGCTGGTAGAAACCTACCAGGTCCCTGTGTATAACCTATGTTATCGCATGCTCGGTGAACCCACTGCCGCAGAAGATGCCGCTCAGGAAACATTCTGGCGGGCATTTCAGAACCTGAGACGTTACGATACTTCCCGACCCTTTATCACCTGGCTTCTTTCGATTGCCGCCCACTATTGCATCGATCAGCAGCGCAAACATCGTTTATCGATCCTTGAGTTGGATGAATTTCCGGATTTGGATTTCGCCGATACAAATGTCCCCAATCCGGAAAAAACTGTCAGTAATGACCAGGAAGATAGGCTGCTGCACGAATTGATCAATAAACTGAGTGGTCAGGACCGTGCAGCCGTAATCTTGAAATACTGGTATGACTGTTCGGAGGAAGAAATTAGTCAAATGCTTTCATTAACAGTAAGCGCAGTAAAAAGTCGTTTACACAGATCGCGGAAGTTACTTGCCGAAATGATCTCAACAAATAATCCGCAGATCGTGAACGAGAGGAGGACCCATGAATCACCAGCCCTATGAAGATATGCTTCTAGATGAACGTGAACTCTCCATAAAAGAAAAAGACTCATTAACGCAGCATTTGCTCGAATGCCCGCAATGCGCCAAACTGGAGAAATCCTTGCGTGTGCTGGATCATGAATTCAGGTCAACCCCGGTGGTTGCACCTGCCCCCGGATTCAGTGAGCGCTGGAAGACCAGTCTACCTGAACGGAGAAAACAGCACGAGCGCCAACAAACCAGGATCATCCTTATCAGTATGGCAGTAACCGCCGTCGCCACCGGCATCACGCTGGCTGTCTTTCTCTTCCCCCCCATTTCACCGATCTCAATTTTTGCCAATATCCTGTCTGGTTTATTAATACTCGTCAACACAGTTATTGATTTCTGGGTTTTTGTTGGAGCATTTTTACAGGCTGCTCCTAAGGGACTTTCCATTGGATTGGTTTTATCAGTCACCACCTGGATAAGTATTATTTTGCTGGCCTGGGGAATTTCCATGTATAAGATCACTCTCAAAGGGGTAAAGGTAGAACAATGAAAAACAAAAAATGGATAATTCCCGTTCTTTTATCGCTGGCGCTGTGTTTTCTTTTTGTAACGCCGGTCTTCGCGCAGTCCCCTACCCCTCAACCGAATGGAGATCAGGCGCGTGGCGACAAGGTGGTTTTAGGAGAAACCTATCGATTACAATCTGGTGAAACGCTTAATGGTGACCTGGTCGTGATCGGTGGTACAGCCACGATAGAAGAAAATGCTGTTTTGACCGGTGATATTGTTTTGATCGGTGGAACGATCAAAATCGAAGGAAAAGTAACTGGTAATCTCGTTGCAGTCGGTGGCGCGATCACCCTGGGGGATAGCAGCAAAGTGGATGGAAATATCGTAACCGCCAGTGCCTCTCTGAAAAAATCCGAAACAGCAGTAGTCACAGGTTCGATCACTGAGCAGACCCCGGCGGCTGGTTTTGGTCCAGAAAACAATTGGCAATTCCCCTGGCAAAGCAAGGCTAATTTCCTTTCACGGATCCTCGCGATCACATTTGAATCTCTGGCAGTTGCCGCCCTGGCAGCCGTGATTGGCCTCGTGCTTCCTAAACAGGTGAAATGTATCGCGAATTCAATTGGCACCGAGCCCCTCGTTTCTGGTGGTGTCGGTCTGTTGGTCTTGATCGGATCCCCGATCCTGATGGTGATCCTGATAATCACCCTGATCTTGATCCCGGTAGCTGCCATTTATGCAATTCTATTTGCATTGGCAATTCTTTTCGGATGGATCACCCTGGGATACTTCCTGGGTGAACAATTGGCTGCCTCGATCCATGTAAAATGGGCGGAACCGATCGTCTGTGGAATTGGCGTATTGATCCTCAACCTGGTTGTCGGTCTGCTCTCTTTGATTCCCTGCGTGGGCTGGATATTTGGAGCTTTACTCTCGCTGATCAGCCTGGGTGCAGTAACCTTGACCCGTTTTGGTTCCACCTGCCGTCAGCCTGCGCCACTTCCTTCAGTTGTTCAAACCGCTCCCCCGCCAGCTCCCGGCCCCACCACCCCCGCAGTGTAACGGAGTTTGGAGAATATTATGAAATCCATAAAATGGCTAAGTTTCGTTTTGATTGCTTTAGTACTTCTAGGCTGCTCTTTCACAGTCAATGTACCAACGCTTACCACAGGGAATACAAATGAATTCAAGATCAACGAACCTTTTCCTGCTGGTGTTGATGAAGCAGATGTAACCATCGAAATGGGCGGAGGCCGTCTAAATATTATCGGTGGGTCTTCTACTTTCATTGAAGGGTCCGTTCTTTACAACGTCGATGAATGGAAACCTACTACTTCAATCAGTGGAGACAGTATCATCCTTTCCCAGAGCCAGACGAAAAATGTCGGCATTCCTTCCGGTGATATTAAAAACAACTGGGACCTTCAATTTGGGAAGGATCCCTTTTCTCTGAATATTTCTGCTGGTGCGTATGAAGGAACACTCGATTTGAGTGGTCTCGCCTTGACAAACCTGAAGATCAGCGACGGAGCCAGTAAAGCCGAGGTCCGCTTTGACAGCAAGAATCCAGTCGAGATGCAAAGACTCACTTACAAGACAGGGGCATCGAATGTCGATCTGCTCGGCCTTGCCAACGCAAATACTTCTGAGATCACTTTTGAAAGCGGTGCCGGTGCTTATACACTTGATTTCTCCGGTGATCTCAGCCGCGACCTGACAACGAATATTTCCTCAGGCTTGAGCCAGGTAAAGATCGTTGTTCCTCAGAGCGCCAATGTTGTCGTCAATATCACCGGCGGCTTGAGCAATGTGGACCTCCATGGCACATGGACTACCAACGGTACTGAATACACTACCGGAGGTACCGGGCCGACGATCACCGTCAATATCAACATGGCCGTCGGGAACCTGGTCCTTGACCGCGAATAATCACCCAACGCAAAAGCCTGTCTCCGGACAGGCTTTTTTTATCCAACTTGCGTAGTTTGCCGGGTTAGCGTATAGTTAAGTGTATGATTGATTCAACCGCAGTACATACCTCCCCTATCCCCTTTATTGAAGTAAATGGGTCTCACCGCGAAGTCGGCCGTCAGATCGGTGAAGCCGTCCGACCACTGGTGGAACATAGCATTCAGAACGCCCGAAACCTGATAGAATCCAATTTAGACAATCTGCAGCTCTCCTGGGAAGGCGCCCAGATCCAGGCGAGAAAATATATGCCTTTTGCTCAAGAACGCTACCCTCAGTATGTGGAAGAACTGATAGGAATGGCTGAAGGGGCCAATGTCAATTACACAGAACTGGCAGTAGTAAACGCCCTCGAGGCGGTAACGACAGATGCCCTTCACCTGACCAAATGTACCAGCCTGGCAGTGAACGAAATGAATACCGCAAATGGTCACGTTATCATAGCTCACAACGAAGACTGGCTGCCGGATGATGAATCGGATGTCTTTCTTGTCAAAGTGAAAACAAACGACGAGCCGCCATTTCTGGGGATGAGTTACGGCGGGCTGCTTCCCAATGTCGGGTTTAATGCAGCAGGTATCGCTCAATGCTGTGATACAGTCTATCCAGCCGATACCCGAATTGGCATTCCCCGTGTGATCGTTTCAAGGGCTGTTCTTGGCGCAAGGACAATTGGACAGGCATTTCGCCACACGATCGTTCCTCTCAGGGCCGCCGGGTACAATCATCTGATCGCCCATGTAAGTGGGGAACTGTACAACGTTGAAGTCTCGGCCAGAAACTTTGACGTGATCTATGGGATCGATGGGTATCTTGCACACACAAATAACTATCTTTCCCCCAAAATGGAAGCCATCGAAAGCGAATCTGACGAGCTGGTACACACCCGTGTCCGTTACTTCCGGGCACTGAGGCTGTTGAAGGATAATAAGAATCACTCAGTCGAAACGATTCAAAAGATCCTTCAGGACCATGTAAATTACCCGGATTCGATCTGTAACCATTCCATCTTCGATATCGATCCCCTCGACCGTGAAAAAACCATCATCAGCATGATCATGGATATCACTGCCGGGCAGGTAACAGTTGCCTGGGGTAACCCGTGCAAAAATGAATACCGTACCTACGATGTAAGCCTCTAGAAAGTGATAAAATTGGAACCTTCGGGTTCCAATTTTCTTATGTCCAAAACGCTCATCACCTTCATAATCGTATTTATCACCTATATCGGGATCGCGATCGGCTATTGGCCAAAACTGCGATCAAACCGGACCACCATCACATTGATCGGGGCTGGCCTGCTCATCCTTTTTAAGCAGATCTCGATAAAAGATATTCCTGGTTTTTTGGATATTGATACACTCATCTTGCTTTTCAGCATGATGGTGATCAATGCGAATCTCCGCTTATCTGGGTTCTTCAAACTAACCGGGGCATATTTATTGCGCTTGACCCGAAAACCCCGCGTGTTTTTGATCATCGAGATCATTGTTGTGGGGGTTCTAAGCGCATTTTTCCTGAACGATACAGTCTGCATCATGTTCACCCCCTTCCTTCTGGAATTACTATTGGCGATGGACCGTAACCCGATCCCCTACCTGATTGCTCTAGCGACAGCAACCAATATCGGGTCTACCGCTACCATCACCGGTAACCCGCAAAATATGATCATCGGGGTTGCCTCCGGAATTCCTTTTGGACAATTCTCGCTTGCACTAGCTCCGATCGCGATTCTCAGTTTTATCTTTATCTGGATCGTGATCACGCAATTTTATAAAAAAGAATTCGCCCGAGAGAATTACTTTTCCATTCCCCCCACCCAATCTATTCGCTACTATAAACCGTTGTTAATAAAAACTTTAGTAGTTGTTCTGGGAATGTTCATCGCATTTCTTGCAGGAGTTTCGGTCGCGATTGCAGCCTTCATCGCAGCCTGTATACTGTTGATCACCCGCCGTGTCAAACCGGAAAAAGTGTTTGCCGAGATCGACTGGGGATTGCTGGTTTTCTTTGCTGCGCTTTTTATTGTTACCGGTGCACTTGAGAAAAATGGGGTCAGTACCGCTTTTATGGCAATGACCAATATTTCAGGAAAAGAAAACGTTTTTTCTCTGTCAGCAGTTACCGTGATTCTCAGCAACCTGGTCTCGAATGTTCCTGCAGTATTACTACTTAAACCAGTCGTAACCGCAATGGCCGATCCAACTGCCGGATGGCTCACCCTGGCTGCCGCTTCTACCCTCGCCGGGAATTTGACCCTGTTAGGTTCCGTGGCAAACCTGATCGTAGCCGAATCCGCTCAGCGGCGTAAAGTAACTCTCGGATTCTGGGAATATACCCGGGCTGGCCTGTTGATCACTCTACTATCCCTGGTGGTCAGTACAATTTGGCTTTCACTCTTTGTCTGGTGAAAAAAAATTACCCCGCTCTATTTTCGATACAATTTCATTTGCTGTATGGCTTGATAGACCGGCCGGGTAAGATAATACCGGTATCCGGCGCCTTCCTGGATCCGTTCACGGATCTCGTGTGAAGAGATTTCCAGGATGGGAGCTTCGATCATATGTACTTTTTGACTAATACCCGGGATCGTCTGCTCAAGCTTGTCCAGGTCAACCTGATCATCATGCCGGCGCATCACCCCGATACCATCACAGGCTGCCAGGAAATCATTTGGAGTATGCCAACCGGGCAGATCGTGTAAGGAGTCCCCTCCCAGCAGGTAGAACAACTCTGCTTCCGGGAATTGCTTGCGCAGGATCTTTACCGTATCTACCGAATAATGCGGTCCCGGGCGGTCGATATCCACCCGGGAGATTTCGAAATATGGATTATCCGCAATTGTCAGCCGGACCAATTCCAATCGGTCTTCAATGCTGCTGATTCCGGTCAATTCCTTATGAGGGGGATGATTGGTCACCACCCACAATAACTTATCCAGAGAAAGCTGTCGTTGGCATTCATCGGCAAGGATCAGATGTCCGATATGCGGAGGATCAAAGGTCCCGCCAAAAATGCCAATTCGCATGCCTACTCCTGCCACTCCAATTCATATTCACCAATAAATACCGAATCGCCTTCCTGAATACCGGCCTTGCGCAGCGCATCGTCAACGCCCAACTTATCCATTAAGTGTTGGAAGCGTCGTCTGGAGCCGTCGTGTTCCCAGTACGTCATTTCAGCAGACCGCTCGATTGCCACGCCGGAAACTCTCCAGGCGCCTCCTTCACGAGTGACTGTAAACGCGCGCGGATCTTCTTCAGGTTTGTATACCGGAATTTCAGGTTCCGGTTCGATTTCTTTGGCTTCAGCCAGGAGTTCATGGGCTTTCCATAGTACAGGCATCAGGTTCTCATGCGTAACTGCCGAGATTGCCATAGGCTGGTACCCGGATTTTTCCAGTTTCTTCTTGATCGAAGCCCACTTTTCCTGCACATCGGGCAGGTCGATCTTGTTCAAGACCACAACCTGGGGCTTTTTTGCCATGTTTGGATCGAACAAAGCCAACTCGCTGTTGATCTGGGTAAAATCGGCCAGTGGATCTTCAGAAAGTCCGTTGAGGACATGGATCAACACCCGCGTCCTCTGGATGTGTTTGAGGAAATCAAACCCCAAACCAACTCCTTCATGAGCACCTTCGATCAGTCCTGGAATATCGGCCAGGATCAGGGAGGTTTCCGGGTCCAGATTGGCTACACCCAGGTTGGGTTCCAGTGTTGTAAAAGGATAATCTGCGATCTTGGGGTTAGCATTGGTTACCGCGGCCAGGAAACTTGATTTTCCGGCATTAGGAACGCCAACAATACCCACATCGGCCAGTAGTTTTAATTCTAGGCGCAGGTGCTTTTCCTGGGCGGGTTCCCCTTTTTCTGCGGTTCGCGGGGCCTGGTTGCGGGAGGTAGCAAAGTGTTGGTTTCCCAGGCCTCCCCGTCCACCCTTGCAAATCACCAGCTTCTGTTTCGGTTCGACCAGGTCACCCAGGATCTCACCGCTGTCGTCATCATAAATAAGCGTACCTGGGGGAACAGGGATCACCAGGTTCGACGCTGATCTTCCAGTCATATTACTCGAGCCGCCATTTTCGCCATCATCCGCGATATATTTGTGCTTATATCTGAAACTTTGCAGCGTATTCAATGTGGGCAAGACTTCAAAGATCACGTCCCCACCGCGTCCACCGTCTCCACCATCCGGACCTCCACGGGGAACAAACTTTTCACGGTGAAAATGGACCATCCCTGCCCCACCTCGTCCGGATCTTACATAGATTTTTGCTTCATCAATAAACATGGCGACTCTTTCGTAAAAAAATCAGGAATTGGGATCCCCTGTCAATCAACAGTTTACACCCAATTCCTGATATAGGTTCAGCAGATTATTTCTTGCCGAATTTTGCTTTTAAAATATCTTCAAGGGTTGGCTGACCGATCTCCTGCAGTTCATAGCGAACACGCTGCATCGGTTTCTTTACCTTGATGATGCGGGTCAGATCGATCGGAGTAGCCGAGATCACCAGGTCAACATCTGACTTGTTGATGGTCTTCTCCAGATCTTTGACCATTTCATCACCGTATCCCATGGCGGGCAAAATACAGCCGGTCTTTGGATACTTGACATAAGTGTCATGAATGGAACCAACCGCGAATGGACGAGGATCTACGATCTCGGCAGCACCGAAGCGGCGTGCGGCCACCCAACCGGCACCGTAGGCCATCTCACCATGAGTGAGTGTCGGGCCGTCTTCGATGACAAGCACACGTTTGCCGCGAATGGCATCCGGATCCTCAACGAACAACGGGGAAGCCGCTTCAATGATCACAGCATTCGGGTTCAATTCATGCAGGGTATTGCGAACGGAGATCACCTTTTCAGGGTCCGCGGTGTCCACTTTGTTGATCACAAACACATCCGCAGCGCGGACATTGGTCTCGCCGGGGTGATAAGATTTCTCATTGCCGGCACGATGCGGATCGGCTACAACAATGTTCAGGTCGGGTTTATAGAAGGAGAAATCGTTATTGCCGCCGTCCCACAGGACGATATCGACTTCCTGTTCAGCCTGGCGCAGGATCGCTTCATAATCCACACCCGCATAGACGATCACACCGTTATCCAGATGCGGTTCATATTCCTCGCGCTCTTCAATGGTGCATTCATGCTTGTCAAGGTCAGCGTAGGTCTCAAAGCGCTGTACCTTCTGTTTCACCAGGTCGCCATAAGGCATCGGGTGACGGATGGCAGCTACTTTATAGCCCATATCGGTCAGGATCTTGGCAACACGGCGGGTGGTCTGGCTTTTTCCAGCGCCGGTACGAACTGCGCAGATGGAGACAACTGGTTTGGTGGATTTGACCTGGGTGGAATTCAATCCCATCATCACAAAATCAGCACCGGCAGCCATTACAGTAGAGGCTTTGTGCATGATCACTTCATGCGGAATATCACTGTAGGCGAAAACCACCTGTTGAACTTTCAGATCTTTGATCAGGCGGACAAGGTCGCTTTCAGGGTAAATATCGATCCCATTCGGATACAGAGATCCTGCCAGAGCAGCCGGATACTTTCTACCTTCGATATTTGGAATCTGGGTAGCGGTGAATGCAACGACTTCATAATCTTTATTGTCGCGATAGAACACATTGAAATTGTGAAAATCGCGGCCAGCGGCTCCCATGATCAACGTACGAATTCGGGTCATAAATTTCTATCTCCTTTTATATAATTTGGTTTACAAGACAATTTTTCACATCGCTTGTGGGGCTGTGATGCCCAGTAAAGCCAAACTATTCGCAATGGCCTGTTTTGCTGCAGCGACCAGTCGTAGACGGCTGCTGCGGATCGGTTCTTCAACCTGCAAGACCGGGCATTGTCCATAGAAATCATTGAACGCCTGAGCCAGCTCAAAAGCCAGCGAGGTAATTACCAATGGTTTTAGATCTCGTGCTGCTTTCTGCACTTCATTTGGAATGCGGCTGATCATATCAACCAGCGCGACTTCTGCTTCACTTAATTCATAATCGGGACGAATTGAAGCTGGGAGAGTACCCCCGGCTTTGCGTAAAATACTGTTCGCCCGCACATAAGCATATTGGATATAGGGGGCTGCCTGGCCATTGAAGTCCAGCGCAGATTCCCAATCGAAGGTGACTACCTTGGTGGATTCACGTGAAAGCATCGGGTATTTGATTGCCCCAATACCTACCGCTTTGGCAACATTCAGCTTTTGTTCTTCAGAAAGGTCCGGGTTTTTCTCACGGACCACCTGTAACGCTCGATCGGTAGCTTCATTGATCAGATCTTCCAGCAGAACCACTGTACCATCACGAGAGGCCATCACCACATTCCCGGGTAGGTTCACCAGTTCATAAGCAGCATGCTGGCACTTGGTCGCCCAGGGATACCCCGCCAATTCAAGCGTCTTAAATAACTGCTGGAAGTGAAGAGACTGGCGAACATCCACTACATACAGCGACCGCTCCAGGTTCGGATAATCGGTAAACTTCTGGCGCGCCAGGCCCAGGTCTTCAGTTGCGTACAGTGCGGTACTATCCGAACGCAGCACAACAAAAACTCGGTACTTTTCACTCTTCAGGCCAAGTTTCTCATCGATCTTCACCACCACAGCCCCGCCGTTGGCGCGTTCGTCTTCAGCGATGCCGGCTTTGATCAGATCTTCAACGATCTCACGGCCGGGATCTTCAAACATGGAATTGAAGTAATAGCAGTCGAACTTGATATCCAGCAGATCATAGATCTCTTTGAATCCTTCCAGCGACCATTGCCGGGTTTCTTCCCAGAGTTTGACCACTTCCGGATCGCGTTTATCCCAACGCACATAAAGCGCCCGAACTTCAGTTTCCAGGTCTGGATTTTCTTCCAACCGTTTGGAGGCTTCTGCATAAAGCGCGCCCATCCATTTTGTGTAATCTTTTTCAGGGCGTTCACCCTGGTGGTACTTCATGTAATTCCACAGCCATTTGATGACATGCAGACCCATATCCCCCGGGTAATTCGCGCGGATCACATCATACCCGGAGAATTCCAGGATCCGGGCCAACACATCGCCAAGGATCGCGCTGCGCAAATGTCCCACATGGAAGGCTTTATGCGTATTTGGCTGCGAAAATTCAACCATCCATTGCTGATGGTTGGGTTCGCCGCGGCCGTAATCGCTCCCCCGCTCCAACACAGTGTCGATCACACGCTGCATATACTCTTCGCGTGAAAAGATCAGGTTCAGATATCCATTAACCGCTTCTACCTTTGAAAATGCTCCCGAATTGGATACAAGTTCAGCCACATCGCTGGCAATGGATTGCGCTCTCTGAGCGACATTCCCTTTTTCGCCGGCAAATGATTTGGAAGCCAGTTGAAAGAATGAAGTTGAGAGCCCCCACTGCCCGCTGAATGGGATCCAGGCCCATTTTAATTCAGGCTCCGGATAGGTTTTTTCTCGGCAATAATTTTTGATTGTCTCTTCAACGGATTTTTGTTCAACTTCAAACATTGCAGACCTCAATAAAAATGATTAATTCCCTGTGGATTATATCACAACCACCCTTTATCTTAATTTAAAGCAAAAGCGGGAGTTAGAGGGGCTCCCGCTTGCTTTGCATTCAAACTGCAGATGACTACTTGAGAGTAGCCAACTGTTTCATCAAGCGACTCTTGCGGCGTGCGGCATTATTCTTGTGAATAACACCCTTCTGAGCGGCCTTATCCAGGGCGCTGATCGCCTCAAGGGTTACAGCTTTCGCAGTATCAGCATCTTTTTTCACGATCGCGGTGCGGGCCTTGGCAACATAGGTGCGGGCGGCGCCACGATAGATGCGGTTGCGAATGCGTTTCTTTTCGTTCTGTTTATTTCGTTTAATTGCGGACTTAATGTTAGCCAACTGAATTCCTCCGAACACTAAAAACAATTACGAGGGTCAAGGGTAAGACCTTACTTAGCAGCCTGACTATTTTACTTCAGCCAGCCAGAATTGTCCAGATTGAAGATCCGGGCAAGTCTTCCCTTTCAGCCTGCAATGCTACTTGTCCAACAGAGCAGCGACACCCGGAAGTTCGAGGCCCTCAAGCATTTCGAGGGAAGCACCGCCGCCGGTAGAGATGTGAGTGATCTTGTCGGCTAATCCGGATTCCTGGATGGCTGCAACAGAATCACCGCCGCCGATAATGCTGACAGCCTTGCTTGCGGCAACTGCTTTGGCAATGCCGTAGGTACCGACTGCGAATTTCGGGAATTCAAAGACACCCATTGGGCCATTCCAGACCACTGTACCGGCTGATTCGACCACCTTGCCGTAAGCTTTCACGGTCTCGGGGCCAATATCCAGAATGCGCCAGCCATCAGGGATCGGTCCGACCGGCATGGTCTTGGAATCTGCTTCCGCATCGAATTTATCACCCAGGACAACATCCACTGGCAATCGCAGTTTGCTGCCGCCTTCAGCTAACAAGGACTTGGCGGTTTCGAGTGCTTCGTCTTCCACCAGGCTGTCAGCTACGGGGTAGCCCTGTGCTTTGAAAAAGGTGTTGGCCATACCGCCGCCAATCAAAATGGCATCCGCTTTAGTCAGCAGGTTCTTGATCACACCGATCTTATCGCTGATCTTGGAGCCGCCCATAATCGCTACGAACGGACGTTTGGGGTCGGCTACTGCTTGACCTAAATACTTGATCTCTTTTTCCAGCAGATAACCGGCAACTGCGGGCAGGAAGTGGGTCACGCCTTCAGTAGAGGCATGCGCGCGGTGTGCGGTACCAAAGGCATCGTTGACAAAGACCTCTGCCAATGAAGCCATCTGTTTGGCCATTCCCATATCGTTCTTTTCCTCTTCCGGATGGAAGCGGGTATTTTCAAGCAGCAGAACTTCACCGGGTTTCAAGGCTTTGGCAGCAGCTTCGGCTGAAGGACCAATGCAGTCATCAGCAAAAGCGACAGGCTTCTTCAGTAAACCCGAGAGATAATCCGCTACCGGTTTCATTGAGTACTTGGGATCCGGACCACCCTTGGGACGGCCCAGGTGTGAGCACAAAATGACAGCAGCGCTCTGTTTGAGGAGATACTCAATTGTCGGTAATGCGGCGCGGATACGGGTATCGTCGCCTACTCCACCGTCTTTCAAGGGGACGTTGAAATCCACACGAACAAGAACCTTTTTCCCCTTTACATCGATATCTTCAATTGTTTTCTTATTGAACATAAAGTCCTCCTTTATATGCTACATGATGCGTAACCGACTCAATCCAGGATTGGCGATTACGCATCATGATTAATGGTTAGAGTGATTAACCGGAACTAGAGGCTCTTTGCCATCATAGCGGCCAGGTCAGTGGCGCGGCAGGAATAACCCCATTCGTTATCGTACCAGGTCACGACTTTGATCAAATTGCCGTCCATGACCATGGTGTTGGGCAGGTCAACGATGGAAGAGCGGGAATCGCCCTTGAAGTCCATGGAGACCAATGGATCGCCGTACTCACCGGTGGTAACACCCAGGATACCCTTGAGAGCACCCTTGGAGGCTTCAACGAACAGGCTGTTCAGTTCGTCTTTGCTGGTGGGTTTCTCGATGTTGGCAACGAAGTCAACAACAGAGACGGTCGGGGTCGGGACGCGCAGAGAATAGCCGTCGAATTTGCCCTTCAATTCAGGGATGACCAGTGCGATGGCTTTGGCAGCGCCAGTGGTGGTCGGGATGATGTTCTGACCGGCTGAGCGGGAGCGGCGCATTTCTTTCTTATGGCCCTGATCCAGGATAACCTGGTCATTGGTATAAGAGTGAATGGTGGTCATCATGGCGTGCACGATGCCAAATTTATCATTCACGACCTTGGCTGCAGGAGCAAGGCAGTTGGTGGTGCAGGAGGCATTGGAGACCACATGATGTTTCGCGGGATCATATTTGCCTTCATTAACACCCAGAACGATAGTGAGGTCTTCATTCTTCGCAGGAGCGGAGATGATGACTTTCTTGGCGCCGCCTTTTTCAATGTGAACACGGGCACCCGGTTTTCCTTTGGCAGGATCGCCGTTTGCGTCAGTGAACAAACCGGTGGATTCGATCACGATATCCACGCCCAGGTCTTTCCAGGGTAACGCACCGGGATCTTTTTCAGCGAAGACTTTGATGGTCTTGCCGTCTACGATGAGGCTGTTTTCGGTAGCTTCGACTGTTCCGGAGAAGATGCCGTAGTTCGAGTCATATTTGAACAAGTGAGCGTTTGTCTTGGTGTCAAAAAGATCATTAATTGCAACAACTTCCAATTCGCCGCCGTGACGTTCCAGCATGGCTTTTAAAACCTGCCGTCCGATACGGCCAAAACCATTGATACCAACTTTTACTGTCATGTTAAACCTCCTTAAAATTTATCTTCTCGAATTTTACCATGTCTAGACATGGTTTGTTATCTTTAAAGGGAAGATCCATCTTCCCGATTACTCAAAGGGCCAGTCCGTTCATAAAACAGGTCCATGATCGTTTTAGCAAGTTTTACCGAATCATGGCGCAGCGTATTCCGCTCATCCAACAGGTCCGCCTGATAGATCGGGTAACCGCTTTCGCGTGAAGAATTCACTGATACCCATTTTACTCCATTTGGCGGTTCTGATTGTACACATTGGTTGCAAATAACAAGATCAAATATATGGGCCCCAATTTGGCGGTCAAGAACCTCTACATGATCTTCACAGGAGAAATTATCCGTTTCACCGGGCTGGGTAGCAACATTACAGACATAGAATTTGTAAGCCCGGCTGGCACGCAGGGCTTCTACCAGGTCAGGAACAAGAAGGTTAGCCATCAGGCTGGTGTATAAGCTGCCCGGCCCGATGATGATCAGGTCGGCGCTCAAGATTGCAGAAAGCGAAGGTGGAAAAGCCGCAGGATTCCCGGGTTCTATCCACATTCGGCGAATTTGTCCGCCAATCTTCGGGATCTGGCTTTCGCCTTTGATCCTGACTTCTACATTCTTATCCGGCAGCCGAACGTCTGCCACCAGGCTGACATTATGTAAGGTTGAAGGCAGCACCTGCCCCTGCACTGCCAGTACGCGGCCGGTTTCGGCAATTGCCTCCTCGAAGCTGCCAGTTAATTCAGTCAATGCTGAGATCAACAGGTTCCCGAGTGAATGTCCACCCAACCCCATATTTTCGCCAAATCGGTACTGGAAAAGCTGCGTGAGCATTTCTTCATCGTTGGAAAGAGCGGTCAGACAGTTGCGAATATCGCCGGGGGGCAAAATGCCAATATTCTTGCGTAATTCTCCAGAGGAGCCGCCGTCATCCGCGACTGTCACGATAGCAGTGATATTTCTGGAATACTCTTTGAGTCCGCGCAGCAGCGCAGACAAACCTGTCCCCCCCCCAATGACCACAATGCGCGGACCACGCTCTCTCCGCCGATAGTCTGAGACAGTATCCAGTACATTTTGCCCCGGGGCAATAAAAGGGCGAAGTAATGATTTGTTCAGATTGATGATCCCAACAATAACCAGTCCCAAACCAATTCCCCCAAAGATCAATGCGCGCAAAAACCTGGGCAAGAACCTCAGGGAAAGAACTGATAAAACGGGCAAATACCAGCTTTCGGGGGCAGTACGATAAACATTGAGAATTAGAACCGCGACTCCCAATGCCAGAAAGATCACTCCAAGTAATATCACAGCCACCCAACGCTTAACCCCAATTCCTGGGATCAACCACCGAAGGGTTTTAGAGATAAATTGAAAGCCTCTCTGGAACCAGCGATTTCGTGTGCGACGCATATTGAAAGAATAATAGCAGTCTTTTATAAAGGCGTCAAATAATTTTTACTCATGCTATAATTATGACCTATGAAAAAATATATTTCCGTTGATGTTGGTGGAACTCAAATTAGAGTGGCTATTTTCGGCGAAAATAGCATAGTACCGTTGGTCCAGAAGAAAATTCCGACCCAGGGGGACAATCAAACCCCGATCGAACGAATTATCGCCTTATTAAAAGAATTATGGCCGTCGGATGGAGAGGTTAATTCCATAGCCATCGCTGCACCGGGTTACCTGGACCCTGAAAAAGGCATTGTTCTAACCGCCCCGAATATTCCAGGATGGAAGAACTACCCGCTTGCTTCACTACTCCGCGAACATTTCGATGTTCCCATTTACCTGGGTAACGATGCCAACCTGGCTGCCCTGGGTGAATGGAAATTTGGTGCCGGCCGCGGCCACCACGATATTCTCTTCATGACCGTGAGCACCGGTATTGGAGGAGGCATCATTAGCGGGGATAAATTGATCACCGGTGTTAATGGCATGGCTGGAGAGATCGGCCACGTCGTATCTGTTCCGGATGGCCCGATTTGCGGTTGTGGAAAACGCGGTCATCTCGAAGCTGTAGCCTCAGGAACAGGTATCGCCCGCCATGTTCGCGAACAACTAGCCAACGGTGTGCCCTCTGTTTTCCCTGCCGGGTCTTCTCCATCTGCAAAAGAGATCGCTCAAGCAGCCAAAAATGGAGATAAACTTTCTAAAGAAGCTTTCGACCTGGCCGGTTTTTACCTGGGCCGGACAGTCGCCGATTTCCTGCATATTCTCAATCCATCCATTCTCATTCTTGGCGGCGGCGTTTCCATGAGCGGCGACCTCATTATCAAACCAATGAAAGAATCAATGGCAAAGCATGTGATCGTTCCAGAATATATGGATAAATTAGAGATCGTTCAGGCAGCTCTGGGTGATGATGCAGGCTTGCTGGGTGCATTAGCCCTTTCTATAAAATAGAAATCTTCCAAAATCAACGAAATGCCTTATTGAAAAATAAGGCATTTTTTGTTTTTTACTCCTTGATATATAATTTAGCAATACGAACTTCAGTTTTCTAAAAATTGAATACTGTCGTAAGTCAATGGCCGCCAGCGCAAGAGAAGGAGGATTTTATGAAGGTGCTAAACTTACCAGGACCAATAGCCAGGAGCATGGTCGAGCGGGATCAGGCTGTGATCTCGCCCTCTTACCCCAGAGGATATCCCTTTGTGATGGATCATGGACGGGGAATCGAAGTGTGGGATGTCGACGGGAATCGTTTTCTCGACTTTGCTGCCGGGATCGCAGTTACTTCAACCGGCCACAGCCATCCAAAAGTTGTAAAAGCAATTCAAGAACAAGCAGAAAAGTTCATTCACATTTCATCAGATTTTTACCATTCAAAATGGATCGAATTAGCTGAATACCTGGACCGAATTGCGCCTTTTGCCGAAGATGCGGTTTCTTTCATGACCAATTCCGGAACAGAAAGCGTCGAGGCTGCAATAAAGTTAGCCCGTTATACTACCGGCAGACCTCAATTTATCGGCTTTACGGGGGGATTTCACGGCCGCACCATGGGGGCACTCTCTTTTACTGCCAGCAAACCCAATTATCGGCGCGGTTTTTTCCCAACCATGGGGGGCGTCACACATATTCCTTTTCCTGACCCATATCGGCCAGTGATCCTGAACCGTACAAATGAAGATGCCGGGACCGCTGTGATCCGTTATTTGAAAGAAGAAATATTTGATAAAACGACTCCTCCAGAAGATGTCGCCGCAATTCTGGTGGAACCCATTCAGGGGGAAGGCGGGTATATCGTTCCTCCACAATCCTTCTTCCCTCAATTACGTGAGGTTTGTGATGAATACGGCATTCTCCTGATCGCCGATGAGGTACAGTCCGGGGTGGGACGCACCGGCAAATGGTGGGCAATCGAGAATTTCGGCGTTGAACCGGATATTGTTACTTCAGCTAAAGGGATCGCATCAGGTATTCCCATGGGCGCAATGATCGCACGAAAAAGAATCGTCACCTGGCCCAAAGGCTCCCACGGTAACACTTATGGCGGAAACCCAATTGCCTGCGCCGCTGCGTTGGCAACTCTCGATCTGATCGAAAATGGTTACATGGAAAACGCTGTCAGGATCGGCAATTTTATTCTATCCCGTCTGCAAGAGTTACAAGCGGATCACCCCTCAATTGGTTGTGTCCGTGGGGTCGGTTTGATGATCGGAATTGAATTTGTAAAAGATCCACAAACAAAAGAATATGCCAGCGAACTTCGTAATCGAATAGAAGAACTAGCCTTTGAACGGGGCTTGCTTACACTGGGATGCGGAAGAAGTACGATCCGAATTTCACCAGCCCTGACCATCTCTCAGGCAGAAGCTGAAGAAGGATTGGAAATTTTCGAGGAAGCGATTACACTTGCAGAAGAAATGACCTTCGCCACTGAGGAAGGTCAGGAAGTTGCAATCGAAAAGGGATAAATGATCTATGTTGCCTGATTTTCGTGTCCGCCAGCGGGATTACCTTCTCGAGATCTCCCGCGCATTGACGCAAGAACTTGATCTGGATAAGCTTCTGGAGCGTATCCTGAATATTTCAATTGAAATGCTGGCCGGACAGGCAGGACTGATTGCGTTACGCTCTGATACCCAGGGATGGCAGATCCGCGTCTCAAACGGATTGCCGCCTGCATTCCTGCAATATCTAGAAGAACAATTCAAACAATCCACTGATTTATACAATCCAACTGAGAATGAGGTTCTGGTGATCAACCGGATCCTAAGCGCCTTTACCCAGGCAGTAACCCTTGGCCGGTTGAGCAGTGTAGGGCTGCCATTAAATACACTGGGAAAGACAGTGGGAGTGATCTTTGTATTCAGGCAATTTGCGGCCTTTACGCCTAATGATCGAATACTCCTCTCCAGTTTCGCTGGCCAGGCAGCCATTGCCGTCCATAATGCCCAACTCTACAAACAGGTTGAGAACGACCGCCGCCGCGTCACCGCGCTCTTGGATTCTTCTGCAGATGGCATCTTGATCCTAAAGCAGGACCTATCTGTTGAGCGGTGCAATCCAGCATTTATGCATATGATCGGACAGAAGCTGGATGACCTTGTAGATAAAGCGCACTCAGAGGTCATCAAATGGGTAAAGAAACCGGACCAGATGACCCTGGAACAGGCAGCTGCCGGCGGATGGCCGCTGACCTCTCATGCCACCCTTTATGTGGAAGGCGACCTGGAAAGGCCGCTTGGTCTGCCGGCTTTGCCGGTCGGTATCACCTATGCCCCATTGCTTTCAGATGAGGGCACCTTGCTCAATATAATCACCTCTGTTCGGGATATCACCCGCTTCCGCCAGGCAGAGGAAATGAAATCCACATTTATCTCTGTAGTCAGTCACGAACTTAAAACTCCGGTAGCATTGATCAAGGGATATGTCGGTACACTGCGTCGTGATGATATCGAATGGGATAGTGAGATCGTTCAGGAATCTCTGCAGGTCATCGAAGAAGAAGCAGACCGTTTAAGCGTATACATTGAGAACCTACTGGACGCGACCCGTTTGCAGAGCAGTGGTTTTTCGATCAAACGCTCGGATCTTCAAATAGCCGATCTGATCGAAAGAGTGGCAACCCGTTTTCGAACTCAGACCACAAAACATACAATTATTACCCGGTTGGAGCCTAATTTGCCAGTGATCCTGGCAGACGAAACTCGGTTAAACCAGGTATTTTCCAACCTCATCTCCAACTCGATCAAATATGCACCCGCTGGAGAGATCTGTATCTCTGCAGAAGCAAAAGGGGATAACATTATTTGTTGTGTCAGCGATGAAGGGCCCGGTATTGACCCCAATGATCTGCCCTTCGTTTTTGCCCGGTTCTACCGTTCTCCCGAAGCGATCAAACAAACAAAAGGCGCTGGCCTGGGCCTTTACCTCTCCAAAGCCATCATTGAAGCCCACGGAGGCAAGATCTGGGTGGATACCGAACATGGCAAAGGTGCCCGGATCTGCTTCAACCTGCCCGTTTCAAAAAGCTAAATCAGACTAACGCAGTCGCCGATGGTATAATCGGGAAAGTATTTATTCTAGAAAAAGTGAGTTGAAGATGCCACGAATCCAAACATCTTGTCCTCGTTGCAGACAGCCGATTGTTGCTGAAGTTCAGCAGCTATTTGATTTGAGCACAGACCCCACTGCAAAACAGCGGTTGTTGAGTCGGTCTACGAACGTCTCTCACTGCCAGGCTTGCGGATATGAAGGATTGGTCAGTGTTCCCATTGTCTACCACGATCCTGAAAAAGAACTGCTGCTCACCTATTTTCCGCCTGAATTAGGCTTGCCGGTCAATGAACAGGAAAAACAGATCGGTCCCCTGATCAATCAGGTGGTCAATGCTTTGCCCGTCGAAAAGCGCAAGGGTTACCTTTTCCGCCCGCAAACCATGCTCACTTATCAAACCTTGATCGACCGTATCCTTGAAGCTGACGGCATCACCAAGGAAATGATCGAAGCACAGCAGAAACGGGTCAATTTAATCCAAAAGTTGATCGCTACTCAGGATGCTGAGGAACGAAAGAAAGTGATCAGCGAGAATGAAGCCATCGCGGATGGCAATCTTTTCGCGATCTTCTCCACTTTGATCGAATCCGCCATCACGCAGGGGGATGAACAAAGTGCACAGATGCTCTCAACACTCAATAAAGAATTGTTAGAGAATACGGAAGTTGGCCGTGAATTGCTCGCTCAGAATCAAGAAGCCCAGACTGCCATCAAGGCGCTTCAGGATTCCAGCAAGACAGGGCTTACCCGCGAACGTCTTCTCGAGATCCTGCTGGAGATCAAATCCATCAGCGCATTGACCACTGTCGTCAGTCTCACTCGCAGCGGTTTGGATTATCAATTCTTCCAGACACTCACCGAACGAATCGATAAAGAAACCGGTGAGGTAAAAGAAAAACTGACAGCCCTACGTGATAACCTCTTGAAGATCACTCGTGATTACGACAACGAGATGAACAAACGCATGGCTGAAGCAGAAAAACTTTTGGATACCATTATGGCGGAAACAGATCTTGAAGAGGCCATCAAGAAACACGCATCGCAGATCGATGAGTTCTTCTCTCAGGCCTTGCATTCTGCTTTCGATAAAGCCAATCAGGCTGGTGATCTTGCCCGCCTTGAGAAGATCCAGAAGGTTACAGCAGTGATCGAAAAACTCAGCGCTCCCCCGCCCGAGTTGGACCTGATCCAAAAGCTTGTCGATGCTCAAGATGAAGCAGCTCGTCGCAAACTGTTAGAAGAGAATAATGCATTGATCACCGATGAATTCCTGCAGGCAGTGAATTCCATCATTGTCGAAGGACAATCCCGTAAAGAAAATCCGGAATTGATCACAATTCTAGAAGAAGTTTATAAAGAAGCCTTGCGCTTCAACATGGAAAAGAAACTCAAAGGATAATTCAAAAAAGTCCGGAGGTGAGTACCTCCGGATTTTTTTATTTTCTATGTTTTAATGATTTTGGAATCTCAGTCCATGGCCGCGGACAGTCAGAATGTATTCAAAGTCCGGGTCAAGATTGAACAAACGTTCCCGAAGCCGCCGGATCAGTGCATCCAATGCCTGGTCAGAGACTCCTTCAGATTGTTCATTCTCCCAGATCTTTTCGATCAATTCTTCCCGTGAGATAACCACTCCTGGCTGATCATACAGGGTTTCCAGCAACCTAAATTGCGGCACAGAAAGCGGAGGTACTATTTCCTGTTTACCTACCCAGACCCTTCTCGATTTTTTGTCGAGCAGAAGCCCTTTTTGTTTGTACTCTTGTAGCGTGGAAATATCCTCAAGGGGCATGGTTGCATCAGAAAGATAATAAACAAATTTCTGGATCAATGCCACAGAAAAAACCATTCCATCGCGCATGGCAACCTTACCGGATAACGGCTCATCTCCAATAAAAGTACCGTTTTTACTGCCCAGGTCTTCCAACTCAATCTGGTTCTCCTCAGGAGAAATCCGTGCGTGGAAACGCGAAACTTGTCGGTCAGTGATCTGAATGTCGCAATCGGGCGCACGGCCGATCAACAGCCCGGATTGAATATTCCAGCGTTGTCCTTCGAGCGGCCCCTGTTGTGCGATAAGGAGCGAATTTCGAATACTTTCATCAATTTTTCCACTAGAAGAATTTTTGATCGAATTGTCCATCCCGCTATTTTTCTCCTAATGTATAATATATCAGATATTGAGATTTTTGGTTCTGAACGCTAGTGATTTTTTCAAGAAGAGAGAAAAATGCCGATCCCATTAAAAACCGGAGAAACCCTCAGGGGCCGATACCGTGTCCGACGCATTATCGGGCAGGGTGGAATGGGCTGCATTTATCTGGCTGATGACCTACGCCTGGAAGGGCGTCAATGTGCCCTGAAAGAAGTCGAGAATGATAAGACCCTGCCAGTCAAAATGATCCAGGAGGCGCGCGAACAATTCATGCGCGAAGCCACGATCCTTGCTCGTCTGGACCATCCAAATTTGCCCAAGGTCTCCGATTTCTTTACAAACGGCTCTCGTGATTACCTGGTCATGGATTATATACCAGGCAAGGATTTGCGTACGATCATGACCGAGGCTATTGAAAAGAAAACATTTATTCCAGAAATGGAATTGCTCAACTGGGCAAATCAGTTGGCAGATGCACTCTCTTATCTACACCAGCAAAACCCGCCAATACTGCACAGGGATATCAAACCAAGTAATGTCAAACTGACTCCTGCCGGAGTGTTGAAACTGGTCGATTTTGGGCTGGCAAAATTACTGGCTCCTGGTGAAGTTACTATAACGATCCTACAGGGTCAGGGCACTGCCCTTTATACCCCTTTTGAACAATACGGTGGAGATATCGGTCATACAGATGCGAGGAGTGATATATTTTCATTTGGTGCCACCGTGTATCACCTGCTGACCAATCACGCTCCTGCAGATGCACGTGAGAGATTCTTAAATCCAGATGCACTCATTGAGCCTAAGGTTATAAACCCGGCTGTCAGCCTGCGCACCCAGAAAGCAGTGCTATGGGCAATGGAATTACACCCCGATGATCGGCCTGAAAGCATTGAAGCCTTCAGAGAAGCATTAATCGGCAGCCGTCCGATCATGATCAATGGGTCACGCCATTTATCAACAAAATATGACTGGTTACAGGACCGTGTAAATCGGTATCTGGCCATTTCAATATCAATTCTGGCTGTTTTTACACTATTGGTCACTTTACTACACTGATTCTGCCTGCTGTTTTTTCCTTTTCAAGATCACCCACCAGATTCCCGAACTTGCCCAACCCAGAATAACCCCCAGAATGCTGATAAGCGCAATCGCAGCAGATCCGCCTGTGCTGATCAGTGAACCGCTTCCAGGCAATCCCAGTACAAGGTAAAGATAGGCCAGGTATCCACCGATACAGCCCAGGGCCGCCCAACGGATCCCCCACTGAAGATTGATGCGCATGTTTCCTAACCAGAACAAAAGGGTGGAAATTCCCAGGATCAACAAGGTGGATAAGAACCAATCGCCAGCGGTTGGCAATCCTTTTGTATGAAGATCGACCGTTTTAGTGATCGTCTCTGTCGGTGTCGGAGATTCAATAGTTGGTGTGTATACCACGGTAGGAACCGAGGTCGGTTCGATCGCTGTCAATACACCGCCGGTATCGGTAATATCCAATTGCAAAGTTTGCGAGACCAACGCCGGATCAGCCTGTACAGTGATCCCCAACAATCCCTTACTAGGAATTCGATAGGCAGTTCGCGCTATGCCATTCAAAGTACTGGTCTCTACCGTCTCCACAGAACCGCTGGTCGATCCTGTGTCGATCATGAACCGCACGATTGTCCCATCCGGGACCGCATGTCCATTGTGGTCAACAATTGTCCCTGTCCGGATCGAAAGCGTATCTCCCACGTTAAATATTTTCTCTTCGGTCGGAGTAGTAGTGATTGATTCAGTTCCAACTGTCTCTGTGGCTTCCTCGCCATTATCCACCATCAGTTGGATCACCTGCCCTGGATCAGGCGTGGTGGCTGTGATGATGTCATAACCAACGCTCTGCACAGATACAGGCAATGCCCCTGATGGAACTAATTCCTGGAAAAGAACCCTTGCCGCTACATCGATGAAGGGTTCAGTCTTTCCATAAACTCCATAATATGCTGTTAATTTTGAGATGTCAGTCGCGTCCAGGTAATAAGGCGCGTTAAAAGCAAACCCGATGATCTTCTTTGTCCGAATAAGCTCAGTTTTCTCAGATAAGAATCGGCTTAGGACCTGCTTGCCGATCGCGGTTTGACCTTCATCAATGAATGATACAACGATCCAGTTTGCCGAGGAGAGGTCATCTTGGAGCTCGCGGACATCCCCGGTCTGGTTTAGCAAATTGTTCAGGTCATCGAAAGTATAAGAACTAAGTCGGTAGCCCTGGATCTGTTCGCTGGCAGAAGGTCCATATAAATTCAGGACTGCGTTATGAAATTCATCCGCAGAAAAAATGGTCTGTGTGGTGCACAAACTACATTGCCCGGCTTTGATCACATCCGAAATAAAAACGATCTTCTCCGTCATCTGGGGAGGATCGGGCAACACGGAATCCAGGTCGCTCACGGATGGACTGATCAATGTGACGGCTTCGGAGGCAATTTTAAAGGTTACCTGCGAAGAAGTTCCAACAGTTGAGAGATCACCTGATTTTGCAAGGACAGATTGGGAAGTAAATGAATCATATTGTTTAAACTTTAATGTTAGCAAACGCAGCACAGAATCATCCACGCGTTTTGCGAAAGCCTGATCTTCCTGATACTTCTGCAAGAAGAGGTCGATCGTCTTTGAGATCGTAGTGAAATTATCTGCATCCCCTGTGGATACCAGGTTGCCCATGTATAAAAGATCATTCCCCGCCAGAAAAGCAGTTTTTGCTACCTGACGGGCATCAAAGGCAGTTCCAGTCGGGTCATAAAACTTCTTGATCGAATCTGTGCCCAAATTATCTGTCACCATGATTCCTCCATTGGTCCGCCATTCAGCCAATGGTGAAAGAGAAAGGATCAGATCAAGCGCGGTGCTATCCAGTGATATGGGTTTGGTAGTGGCTCGAATGTTACCCTGAAACCCCTGGTAACGGATATGCGAAACAAGCAAACCATCAGTAACCTGAGAGGGATCGCTCGTAGTTTGAGTGACAGTAAAGAAAGGTGCCAGTTCGATCTGTTTCAATTGCTCAAGCGACTTTCGCACAGTCGCTACTTCATTCTCTGCGGGGCGGTCTGCACTTCCACGCCCAGGGAAATTCTTCGAGATCACCCCCACCCGATTGCTGCTGCCTTCATGCACCCCCTTAATATAAGCCTGCCCCATCTCCCCCACCCAGTAAGGGTCACCGCCAAACGAACGTACGCCAAGGTCTTCAGTATTTTCCACCCTGGCCGAATCGACGACATCCAGAGACGGACCAAGAAGCAAATTTATTCCAATCGCACGCAGTTCTTTTCCAAGGATCTGACCGGTAAGTTCTGCATTATCAGTGTCCCAGGTCGCTCCAATCGCCATTTCATCCGCCAGGGGAGTCATTCCATTGAGTATCTGATCTGTCGGGCTGCTGTCCCCATCCTGTGATACACCAATAAAAAGAGGAATCGGATTATTATTGCCTTCCCCAGACTCCACAGTTGTCCCTTCTGCCAGGGCAGCTGATTGCAGGTCATTGATCATGTTTTGGGCAGATTCCAGAGTGTTTTCTGGACCTAAAAAGTTGTCATTGGCAGAATCAAGAACAACACCACCAATATGTTTATTCACGATCAGGTCATGGATCTGGCTGGTGGAACTGGCATCTATCCCATTGAAAGAAACCATGAAAAGTTGTCCTACCTTCTCTTGGGGACTCATTTTTTCCATAAGGGCAACGGCTTTTTTATGCGCGTCACTGTCAGAAGTGATCGACTGACCAAGCGCTGAATGGCCGGGCACGATCATACTGCTGATGAGCATAATGGAAAAAAGAGCTGAAACAATTCTTTTCACAGTTTTCTCTTAGTAAAAGTAATTTAAATAGAAACAGAATATCCTGTTTCTATTCCTGCAGAATTTTTGACCAATTATGAAATTAAAATCCTGGAAATCGTAAACGGCGTGTTTATCCAGGAATTCTATCCAAGTAATTCTCTCATCTGTTTCGGATTGTCCGTGAATACTCCATCCACGCCAATCTTTAACAGAAATTCAATGTCTTTCGCGTCGTTGACAGTCCAAACATGCACACGGCGTCCGCGTTTGTGTTCTCGCGCCACAAGCGCTTCGGTCGTATCCTTGAGATAGGGATGAAGGATCTTTGGGGCTACCTTCATCGACCAGGAAGAACGAGTAATGAGGCCGGAAAGCCCTTCAAGGCAGAGCATGGCAGTAGGTGCCTGGGGGATCAATTTATGGATCTCAGCCAGATTCTTGGGAAGGAAAGAAGAGAACATCACCCTCTCTTCCATTTGGTTCTCTTTGACCACCTGAGCTACCAACGGGATCAGATCATCGTTCTTGCTGGCATAATTGGTTAGTTCAACGTTCACCAGGATCTGCTTGCCAACCGCCTTAAAAACTTCATCCAGGGTCGGGATCTTCTCGCCGGCATATTTGACATCAAACTTGCTGCCTGCGTCCAATTTTTGCAGTTCAGCGCAAGTCAATTCATTGACTCGTCCGGTACCATTAGTGGTACGGTCAACTGTCTGATCATGGATCACCATTACCTTGTGATCAGATGACAACTTGGCATCAAGTTCAATAAAATCGGCGCCTTCTTCAATAGCCAGTTTGAATGAAGCAACGGTGTTTTCTGGCGCGTGAGCACAGGCTCCGCGGTGACCAAAAATTACAGGGTGGGTAAATTGATTGAACATTTCACAACTCTACAAAGTAAGATTCGGCAGCCTGGTCCAGCAATTCTTTCGTCATGTCGGGCTCGACTCCCAGGTAACGCGCAATATCAACAATTTGATCACAAAGATCTCGGGGATGAGATGCTCGCATCTTTCGATTGGGCTTGATATACCATTCCTGCAGCAGGTAAGCCAATCCCTCATCGGAATAATGCACCCCTTTGGCCGCGGATACCTGCTTGAAGATCATTCGATATTCTTCATAATTTGGATCTGCGATCTCGATCTTATGACGCAGGCGGCGCAGGAAAGCTTCATCCACAAGGTCCTTTGGCGGCAGGTTGGTTGAGAACATGACCAATACATCGAACGGAACTTCGATCTTTCGCCCGGTATGCAGACTTAAGTAATCAATGCGGTTTTCCAGCGGCACGATCCAACGGTTCAACAGATCACGCGGGCGGACCTGTTGTCTGCCAAAATCGTCGATCAATAGAATGCCGCCATTTGCCTTTACTTGAAATGGAGCCTCATAGAATTTGAGGGTATCATCAAAAACAAGGTCAAGCCCAGACAAGGTCAATTCTCCGCCTACCACGATAAACGGTCTGCGAATGCGTACCCAACGGGCATCCCGGCGTACGCTTCCGCGTCCGGGAGTAGTATTCGATTCCTCTTCAGGGGCGAGCTGATGATTCACATTATCAAAAACAGTGATCACCTGCCCATCAACAATGATCGAAAATGGAATATACATGGTTTGCGAGAGGATCAACCTTCCGATCGATCTGGCAACGCTGGTCTTGCCGTTTCCTGGGGGGCCATAAATGAATATGGAGGTACCGGAATTTACTGCCGGTCCCAATCGGGAAAAAGTCTTTTCACTGAAAACGAGGTCGTTGATCACCTGCGACATCTGGCGTTTGTTGACCAGAACTCTGCCGCGGCTCTGTCTTCGCACTGAATCATTGTACACTTCAAGAGGAACAGGGGCCGGTCCGGCATATTGGCTTCGTTCCAGGGCTTCACGTGCCCGGATAATGCCTGCGCCTGTGATCGCGTAAAGATAAGCTCCCTCACCCAATCCCATCTGGGAGGAGCGGATCTCGATCATTTTCTCCCTTTTCAAACCTTCCAGGATCTGATCAACAATTCCTGTAAAAGGCAGGGCCATTGCCTCAGCGATCTTAAACCCGGTCATATACCCCTGGAAGTAGAAGATCTTTAGCGCCAGGTCCTGCAGCCACAACAGCCCCAGTCCTGTGTCATCCACATTGTTGATCTGAGGTGGAATAAAAGTTTGGGTCGGAACAGCTGCTGGTGCTGGATTCGTATTTGAAGGTTGGGCCTGATCGTTATTCATTTATTCCACTCCCGAATGGATATTTCTGGATCGGCATATTAAATAATTATAGCACTTGCAATAATAATAACCCGCCTGGAATTGAAATATACATAATTATCCACTAACAAATTGGTAAACTTATTGCGTGGTACTTTTTCTTGGAACAATATTGATCTGAACGATCAGTACACCTACCAGGTTCAAGATCAAGCCGATGATCTCCCGGCCAGTGAGAGTCTCTCCCACAAAGAGCCAGGTGAGAATGGCAACCTGTACCACCATTGTACTGTTGATCACACTCGCTTCCATGGCGGTGAGTGTTTGTTGAATATAGTTCCAGACAGTAAAAGCAAAAGCAGTGTTCACAATAGCTAATAACAGAACAATTCCCCATGAAGTTAAACTGATCTTTGGCAGCCCCTGTGTGACCAGGCCTGCCCCTAACATGAGCAAGGACCCAATCCCCATACTGATGATTGATACTACCATCGGATTGTATTTACCGCTTCGATTGATCTCTCTTCCCTGAATGGTGCCGCTGATATTAGCTGCCAGGCTGACCGCGGCAAAAAGGAACCCCAACCAACTGGCTGCTTTAAGATCTGCCGGAAAGAAGTAGATGACAATCCCTGCCAGGTTGATCGCTACGCCACACCATTGCAGCCAGGTGGGCTTTTCTTTGAGAACAACCATGCCGGAAAAGGCAACGAATAGAGTTGCCAGGTTCAGCAGCAGGCTGACGGTTACCGAAGGGAGGTAGGCCAGCGCCAGGTATTGACCACCCTGCGCCAATGTATAGATCACCAGGCCGAAAAGCGTCAGTTTGATCCAATCATTTTTGGTGAAGGCTCGCACTTGCTGCAAATTTTCTTTTTGAAAGAGGAAGGGGAAGAGGCACAGAAATGCAATGAAATAGCGCAGCCCTGAAAAGGTGAGCGCAGGAATTTCACGTAATCCGATCCGGATGAATACCCAGGATGTTGACCAGATGAAGGTGATCAACCATGCAAGCAGCACGGATCGTAAATGTTTGGACTTTGTGTTCAATACCCCTCAGGTCATTCCCCCATAGAAGGGTGCATATCTCGTACATTCAACTGCATGGTGCGATTACCCATGTAGAAATTTTCTTCCACAACATAGAGCAAATCAAATCTGCCCGGGATGGATTGTGCCCAATTGGATTGCTTCCAGGCTACTGCATCCACCAGGTAATTCCCGGCCTTGCAAGTAAATTTTAGATGCTGTTTATCGGCACCGATCACCCGAGGGGATAGGATCTGGACGCCTCTGGAAATAAACACCGGTTCGGCATTTCCCATTCCGGTCGGTTGAATTCGTTCCAACGGAGTATTGACCATGAGTTCACGCACACGCTCAACCGGGAACTCCATGTCCGCTTTGTACGTTTTCAGTAATTCTTTGTCTCTCAGGTCCTCATCTGCAAGAACCTGTAAACGGTCCAACAGTTCTGGAATATTCTCATTCCGGATGGTAAAACCTGCCGCCATGGAATGCCCGCCGTGCCTAACGAGCAGGTCCGAGCACTTGTCCAGTGCCTGGGTGATATGAAATTCAGAGATGCTCCTGCACGAAGCACGCGTGAACTCTTCTTCCTGGCAGCCGATGATCGCCGGCCGGTAATAGCTTTCCGCCAACCCAGAAGCCACCAGGCCCATGATCCCGCTGTTGTATGAAGGATCAAAGGAAGAGATCACATAGGTGGAGGGACTGGGACCGATCTTTTCTTCAGCGAATGCCCGCGCTTCTTTGGTGATGCGCTGCCGCTCTGAGTTTTTGTTCTCCAATTTCTGGGCCAGGGAGCCAGCCTCTTCGATGGATTCGCACATCAGCAGTTCATAAGATTGCAGCGCGGAATCGATCCTTCCAGCCGCGTTCAAACGCGGTCCTAAGGTGAAACCAATATCCGAGGCGGTGATTCGCTCCGGGTTGCGTCCGCTGACCCGTAATAGTGCCTGTAGGCCAATCCGCTTCCCCTGACGCAGCAAGTTGATGCCGCGCCGGACCAATACCCGGTTCTCTCCGGTCAATGGCACAATATCCGCGACTGTTCCAAGTGCCACCAGGTCCAGCCAATCTTCTGCACTTAACCCGCTGACCTTGCGCTTTAGTATCAGACCTTCGGCAATCTTGTAGGCAACTCCAACTCCAGCCAGTTCCTTATCCGGGTATGGATCCCCTTCCCGTTTCGGACAGATCACAGCATACGCAGCTTCAACTTCACCTTTGGGAAAATGATGGTCCGAGACGATCAGGTCGATCCCAAGGCGTTTGGCCAACTCAGCTTCATCAATGGAGCGAATGCCGCAATCAACCGTGAGGATCACCTTAACATCTGAATCCGCCAGCATTTGTACTGCTTCGCTGTTCAGTCCATAACCTTCGTCAAATCGATTGGGAATATACCGGTTTACCCGTTTACCACCCAGTGCCTTTAACACTTGCACCATCAGCACCGTGGCACTGACGCCATCTACATCGTAATCGCCATAAACGACGATTGCCTCATTATTATCGATAGCCCTTAGCAGTCGATTGACCGCTTTATCCATGTCTAAAAGCAGGAAGGGATTGCCCAGAGGCTGTGTCGCATTAAGAAAATTTAAAGCCGAGTTTTCATCCAGGATTCCCCGGTTGAACAAAATTTGCCGGAGATAATCCGGGAATGTCTGCAGTGCATGATTTACATCAGCAGGGATGCGTGGATAGACCCACCAGCGTTTTGGGGAATTATTCTGCGGCAAATTAATTTCTCTTTACTCGTCAATATAATAACGGGGAACCCGTGCGGAAAGGCCGCACACCACTTCATAATTGATCGTATTCCAACTTGCGGCCACTTCCTCAGCAGAGATGCGCTCTGAACCCTGGCTGCCGATCAAAACGACCTCGTCGCCTACTTTGGCATCCGGGACAGCATCCAACTGCCACATGGTTTGGTCCATGCACACCTGCCCTACCTGGATGACCCTGTGGCCGTTGACCAGGGCAACATTGCCCAGTTTTCTTCTAAGACCGTCTGCATAGCCAACCGCCGAGGCCCCGATCCGTTCAAAACCAGAGGTAGTGTAGCGATGTCCGTAACTGACACCCGATCCGGGAGGCAGCGTTTTGATCGAGGTCAAGCGGGTTTTCCAGGTCATGGCCGGCTCAAATCCCTGCGGTAAAGGAGCATCCGGGCTGGGATCCAGGCCGTAAATGGCATTCCCGGGGCGAACCGCGTCATACCAGGCATTGGAATAATACAATGAGCCTGCCGAATTATCCGCGTGAATGATCGAAGGTCGAATTCCGATCGATTCCAATTCTTTCAGGACCGAATTGAAACGAACTACCTGATCATCGGTTGTGCTTTTTTGAGGTTCATCAGCGCAGGCAAAATGAGTGAACAACCCTTCAATGTTTATGTTGTCCATTTTTGATACACCCGCAATGAATTGCACCGCTTCTTCGGGGAAAATACCCAGCCGTCCCATGCCGGTGTCTACTTTAATATGTACATTGAGTTTTTCACCGGTAGATCTGGCTGCTTCTTCATATTGGGGAGCCAGTTCTGCATTGAATAACGCCAGGGAGATCGAACGCTTGATCGCCTTTGGCACATCGATCGGTGAGGTATACCCCAGGACCAGGATCGGTGAGTTCACCCCCGCATCCCTGAGGGCAATCGCCTCTTCCAACCGGGCTACACACAAGCGCGCGATACCCGCTTTTTCAGCCGCTTTCGAGACTTCAAATAAGCCGTGGCCGTAAGCATTTGCTTTGACTACAGCCATGACCGGTTTTTTTGTGATCTGGGCGATCCTCTGGATATTTCTGCGAATTGCGCCTAAATTGATTTCAAGCCAAATTGAATATGCATCAGTGATCATCTGGTAAGTATAAACGACCTGTAAATCACGGGCAAGACCCGAAAATCTACGATTAACCTTCGCTAGCCCGGTTACTCCAGAAAACAGCTTGCTTGAATTCGCTTTAGAAATAATCTATAGGCTATAATTGCGCTTAATGGAAAACACAAACTTTCTTTTTGATATTACTGCTACTGAGAAGAATGCCCGAGCCGGAGTATTTCATACGCCGCATGGCGATCTACTCACCCCTGTTTTTGCCCCGGTGGGAACACAGGCGACCGTCAAAGCAGTTACCCCTGCCCAATTGGAAGAAATAGGCGCTTCTCTAGTGCTATCAAATACCTATCACCTTTACCTGCGTCCGGGTGCCGACCTGGTAGCTGAAATGGGCGGGCTGCATGAATTCATGCGCTGGCCACATCCGATGCTGACCGATTCGGGCGGATTCCAGGTCTTTTCACTGGCAGATACCCGCAAAGTGGATGAGGATGGGGTCACCTTCAAGAGCCATATTGATGGTTCGATGCATCGTTTTACCCCTGAAAGTTCCATCGGTATCCAGGAAAAATTGGGAGCGGACATCATCATGGCTTTTGATGAATGCGCCGATCCGAATAACGCAGCTTATATTCAACAATCCATGCGCCGGACCCATGCCTGGGCTGAACGCTGTCTCAAAGCCAAGACCCGCCCGGACCAGGCCCTTTTCGGGATCGTCCAGGGGGGTGTCGATTCTGATTTGCGCCGGCAATCGGCAGAATTCATCAGTTCACTCGGTTTCCCGGGGCATGCGATTGGTGGGCTATCCGTCGGTGAGACAAAGAAAGAGATGCACGATACTCTCGATGTCGTCAATGCCATCCTGCCAACCAATAAACCCCGCTACCTGATGGGAGTGGGCTCTCCGGAAGACTTGGTCAATGGCATCCTGCGCGGCGTGGATATTTTCGATTGCGTCCTGCCTACCCGTTTGGCCAGGCATTCAGCCGCTTTCACACCGACCGGCCGTATCAACCTGATGAACGCTGCCTATGCGCATGACCATTCCCCGATTGACGAGACCTGCTCCTGTTATGCCTGCCAAAATTTTAATCGAGGTTATCTGCGCCACCTGATTGTGGCCAAGGAGATTCTAGCCTCCACCTTGATCTCCATCCACAATATTCAATTCCTGGTTTCCCTGGTAAAACGCTCCCGTCAGGCCATCATCGAAAGCCGCTTCGAATCTTTTGCCCAGGAATTCCTGGAAAGCTACCAACCCCGCCGCAAACGAGGTGATTAATGACCATCTTTCAATCTCTGATACTGGGGATCATCCAAGGGTTGACGGAGTTTCTGCCGATCTCAAGTTCAGCCCACCTGGTATTGATTCCCTACCTTTTCAACTGGTCTTTTCCTGCCGAACAGATATTTCCATTTGATGTCTTGGTCCAATTGGGCACGCTGGTTGCGGTCCTGCTCTACTTCTGGAAAGATCTGATTTCCATTATTAAGAATTTCTTCAAGGGGTTGATCTCCAAAGAACCTTTCAAAGATCAGGAAGCCCGTATGGGATGGTACCTGATCGTTGCCACGATTCCCGCCGCGATCTTTGGCATGCTGCTAAAAGACAAAGTAGAAGCTGCTTTTTCATCCGCCAGAGTAACCGCACTTTTCCTGTTCGTGACTGCAGCGTTATTGATCCTGGCTGACTGGCTTGGAAAGCGCACTCGCCGTATGGAAGAATTTACCTGGATCGATGCCCTGTGGATGGGCTTGTTCCAGGCGCTTTCGATCTTTCCGGGAATTTCCCGTTCAGGCAGCACGATTGCCGGTGGAATGACCCGCAACCTGGACCGTTCCACTTCTGCCCGTTTTAGTTTTTTAATGTCCATTCCTGTTTTCATTGGAGCGGGATTGGTCAGCATTGGCGACCTTTTAGCGGTTCCCAACCTTGCGAGTTTTCTCCCGACCCTGCTTATCGGGTTTGTGGCTGCCGCTATTGTAGGGTATCTTTCCATCCACTGGCTGCTCGACTTTGTGAAACGCAATAAGCTCTGGTATTTTTCACTATATTGTGTAGTTCTTGCTATCCTTATCCTCACCGTTGGCAGTATTAGAGGCAGCTCGCCCCAAACCACAGCGGCCAATCCGGTCCCGGCTGCGACTGTTCCTGCCCAGGTCTCAACCACCCGGACATCGGGATTTGAGATCGTCAACGTCCAATACTCAGGTTCTCTCGGTTGGCTGGTTCCTGCCATGAGTTCCTGCGCGAACCTGATCAAAGATGCCGGGTTGGTCACGCATGAGGTCTCAGCCGGTGATCAATCACTGCAAAACGCGGATATCCTGCTCCGCTGGGGAGCCCCGGAATCACTCACCTCAAATGCTTATCAACTGGGCAGTGATCACCTGGTAATGGCGGTAAATACAAAAAATCCGCTGCAATCTCTGACAACTTCGCTCACCCGTCAGATATTCAACGGAGAGATCACCAGTTGGGGAGCACTTCACCAGGCCTGCCCGGATTGTTTTGCGAAATCCTACGATCCGTCCTTCGATGATCAACAGATCATTCTGACCGCTTATAACAATGGCGAAGATATTCAACAATTTTTCATCAAGAATGTGATGGGGAATTTCCCGATCGCAGTATCATCAGCAGTTGTGGTTCCAGATTCTGACGCTGTCGCGCAATCAATTTTCGAGAATAGCGCCGCTATTGGATTTTTGCCGGCTCAATCCCCCAGCCCCGACAGCAAAGAAGTGCAGATCACCGATCTGGATCCCACACTGCTTCAAGAACCGATCCTGGCAATATCCAAAGCAGGGCCGCAGGGAAAAACGCAGGAGTGGCTGGTTTGTCTGCAGCAGGTATTGAATCCAGTTTCTAATTAGTTTATATTCCCGATTAAACAAAAACAGGGCCAATAATGAGAATTGGCCCTGCTCCGCCTTTTGTTTCAAAAACTTCGATTATGCTAATTCAAGATAACGTTCGACTTCCCAATCCATGACCTGCAAACGATATTCTTCCCACTCTTCACTCTTTGCGCGAGCAAAAGCCTCGTAAGCTGAAGTGCCAAGAGCACCCTTCACGACTTCGTCTTTACTCAACTCGGTCAAAGCATCATGTAATGAACCGGGCAGCTCGGTGACTTTATATTTCTTCCGTTCTGAAGGTGTCATTTCGTAAACATTGATGTTATTCAATGGGGCGGGAGGAACCATGCCTTTATCAATACCATCCAGAGCCGAAGCAAGCATTACGGCGTAAGCCAGGTACGGATTGCAGGAAGGATCCGGGCAGCGCAATTCAGCGCGAACTGCTTTGCTATTTCCCTCTTTATAACGGGGCATACGGATCAAAGCGGAACGGTTTGTCTGGGCCCAACCAACATATACAGGTGCCTCATAACCGGGTACCAAACGTTTGTAAGAATTGACAGTAGGAGCTGTCACGGCTGAGAAAGCACGAGCGTGGGCTAACTCACCAGCAATGAATCCATAAGCGATCTTGGAAAGCTTGAACTCATCTTTTTCATCATAGAAGAGGTTGTTGCCATTTTTATCGAACAGGGACTGATGACAATGCATACCCGAACCATTGATGCCAAAGACAGGTTTCGGCATGAATGAAGCGACCAGGCCGTTCTTTTCTGCAATGGCTTTGACTGCGCATTTAAGAGTTAATACATTGTCAGCAGATTTTAAAGCGTCGGCGAATCGGAAATCGATCTCATGCTGACCTAAAGCTACTTCATGGTGTCCGACTTCGATCTCGAGGCCCATCACAGTCAAAGCATGCATTAATTCACTGCGAACGCGGGCTGCCTCATCATTTGGGGAGAAATCAAAATAGCTGCCAACATCATGCGGAACCGGGTGAACACTGCCGTTGCCATTCGGTCGGAATAGGAAGAACTCAGGCTCGGAACCTACATTGAAGGTCCAGCCGCGTTTCTTCACTTCAGCCAACTGACGTTTTAAAACGCCGCGGGGATCTCCATCAAACGGGGTGTCATCCGGTTTATAAACATCGCAAAAGATACGCGCGCGGCGCAATTCTGCAGGGGTCCACGGAAGTACAGCATATGTGTCGATATCAGGATGCAGGATCATATCGCTTTCCTGAATTCGGGCAAATCCTTCTACAGACGACCCGTCAAACCAGAGGCCGTTCTCGATCGCTTCTTTGACCTGATGGAGAGGTGCATCAACGCTTTTCACTGTGCCGATAACATCAGTGAACTGCAAAGATACGTATTGAACTCCATCTGCACTAATTCGTTCAAACAATTCTTTCTTATCCATGTTACGCTCCTTTTAAATGAATAAGACATGCCCAGGCATGTCTCAAATTGAATACGAGCTTGCCCTTCCCAAAATATATAGCAAACAACAGGCTTTGACAGCCTGGCCAATGATTTTACCTTGTCCCGTCAGTCACCCGACGGTTTTCGACTCGATCTTTACTGGAAGGGAGAAAGAAGACTTTGGTAAGTCTTCGGAGGCATCCGCTGATCAATTCGATTTTCCCCTGTGTTTGTCCCCTACAGGGTTAACTCTCTCTCGCGAAAGAGAACCTCCACCTCGTCATCTCATACGATGAGATGCAGCCGCTAAATCTCTCGATATTCAGTTGTGAATAATGAAACATAATACGAAATAATCAGATGAAAGTCAATACCCTTTAATTTATTTTAAGATTCCTTAACTTTCTTCCTCATTTTCCTTGACCACTTTATACAATATTGTTTGATTTCACTTCTACAATAGGACACACATTGGGGATTATTCACATGTCTTTTTTTCCGGCTTGACCTCAAGAACATTTGTACTATAATTTCATTCACAAGGGAATAGTTGTTTTTGATAATTTTCAGAACAACAATGTCTGTTTCTAATATATAATTTATCTATCAAAATTGAGGAGAACCCCATGGCGAAGAAATCTGTTTCTGCAGGTCAAAATGAATTATCCGCCCAGCCAGGCGATCAAATGAACGAGGCAAAACGTGCTGTTCTGGATAAAGCCCTAGGAGATATCGTTAAACGCTACGGCGAAGGCTCGATCATGCGCCTTGGTGAAGCCCACCAATTGGAGGTGGAAGCCATTCCTACGGGGTCGTTGTCGCTTGACCTTGCTCTCGGTGTTGGGGGTATCCCTCGCGGGCGTATCACTGAGATCTATGGGCCGGAATCCTCCGGTAAGACTACTTTATGCTTGCATATTGTTTCCGAAGCCCAGAAGATGGGTGGCACAGTAGCCTTTATAGATATGGAACACGCCCTCGATCCCGCCTACGCAGCTCGCCTGGGAGTGAATATCGAAGCCTTGCTTGTTTCTCAGCCGGATACCGGTGAACAGGCCCTGGAGATTTGTGAAACCCTGGTCCGTTCTGGCGCCGTGGACGTGGTTGTGGTGGACTCAGTTGCCGCTCTCGTTCCACGGGCAGAGATCGAAGGCGATATGGGTGACGCCAGCATGGGCATGCAGGCACGCTTGATGTCGCAGGCGCTACGTAAACTTTCAGGTGCCATTAACCAGACCAAAACAGCGGTGATCTTTACCAACCAATTGCGTCAAAAGATCGGCATCATGTTCGGTAACCCCGAAACCACCCCTGGCGGCCTTGCCTTAAAATTCTATGCGTCTGTCCGCCTGGATGTACGCAGAATACAATCCATCAAGGTTGGCGCCGAGATCGTCGGCAATCGCACACGTGTCCGCGTGGTCAAGAACAAGGTCGCTCCCCCGTTCCGTACTGCTGAATTCGATATTATGTACAACGAAGGCATCTCGAAAGAAGGCGATATTCTCGACCTCGCGTCAGCCCTGGAAATTGTTGCCAAACGCGGTGCTTTCTTCTCCTATGGGGATGTACGCCTCGGTCAGGGCCGCGAGAACGCCAAAGAATTCCTACGGCAGAATGTTGAACTCTGCAAAGAGATCTCTGATGCTGTTCGTCAGCGCGCCCTTGGCGGAGATATTCCCCTGACTATCGGGGCAACTTCTGCCGATGACGATGGCGGCGAATAGAAACAAACATCTATTATGCCGGGAAACAAATTCCATTTTCTGCTGCTCACAATATTGCTCCTCCCATTCTTTATGGGAGGATGCAGTTCATTGACGCCAGTACGTTCTGCGGATAATAACGAAGTTGGTTACTTTATTGCTCCTACCAGAGCAGCCACACCCACCCCTGAAAATGCGGTTTTGCCAACAAGCAGCAAGAACGACCAGCCTGCAAACTGTACGAACCAATTAACTTATGAAAAAGACCTGACTTTGCCGGATGGAACCTTTGTCGATCCAGGGACCTCGCTGGATAAACAATGGCAGGTCAAAAATGAGGGTACCTGTAACTGGGATGAAACTTATTCCCTTAAACTCATAAACGGTGATGCAATGGGTGCTTCAGATTCACAGGCCATTATGCCTGCCCGCGGCGGGACCGAAGCCGTAATTCGTATTGTTTTTACAGCACCCACTGAACCTGGTAAATATACATCCACCTGGCAGGCCTACGGTCCTGACGGGCAGCCTTTTGGTGACTATATTTCGATATTGATCAATGTCAAAAGCCAGTGACGATCTGACTGCCAACGGACAGGATCACAAATTTCATTTTGCGAAGATCTTGTCAATAAGCCTAATCCTGATAGCAGTTTTAGGAGTGGTAGTTGTTGGCTTCCTTCTAAAACCTTTTCAAATTATGACCGCTGCCCAGAATGTCGGTCCAACAAAGACCGTAGTTCCGCTGATGGTCATCACGCTAACCCCTGCCACAGCTACCCCTTTCCAACCACTGCCGACAGACACTCCGACCCCAACGGCTACTTTCACGCCCACTGCAACCCCAACAAATACACCATTACCCACTGAAACGCCCACGAATACTCCAGTTCCAACAAACACCAATATTCCACCCACTCAGGCGCCTGTTGATAATTCTGGGTCTTCAGGGGTGTACCTTAATGTCACAGGTGTAAATCAATCTCATTCGCTCTCTTGTGAGTCCCGCTCTGCCGTAGATTGGGCCCGGTATTTTGGTGTATCGATTTCTGAGAATACCTTCCTTTACAGCCTGCCGGTTTCTGATGACCCGGATACCGGTTTTGTTGGCAGTCCGGACGGTCCGGAAGGTCTGATTCCTCCCAATGCTTACGGCGTCCATGCAGACCCGGTAGCCGCCCTGCTGCGCCAGTACGGGCTCAGCGCAACTGCGGTCCACGGATACTCCTTTGATGGGATCATCTCGCAGCTGGATGCCGGAAAACCGGTGATCGTGTGGGTATATGCCGCGGTTTGGACAGGCGCCCATCCGGTGAGTTATACGGCAGCCTCCAATGGTCATACCACAACAGTGATTCCTTTAGAGCACACGGTAATGGTCAAAGGCTACAATTCCAGCAGCGTTTTTATTCAGGATGGCAGCTATTCCTACGCAGTGTCTATCGCCCAATTCAAAGGGTCGTGGTCCTATCTTGGAAATATGGCAGTGATCGCACAATAGAAACAAAAAAGCCCTGATGAAAATATTCATCAGGGCTGATTTTTGGATCCGAATTCTAGGTGCCTTCTTCCCAGGAGCCGAGGTATTTCACCTGCTCTGCGGAAAGAGTATCGATGGCCACATTCATGGCAGCCAATTTCAGTTTGGCAATATTCTGGTCGATCTCTTCAGGAACACTGTAAACTTTATTCTCGAGTTTATCTGCGTTCTTTACAAGGTATTCCAGAGACAAGGCCTGGTTTGCGAAGGACATATCCATAACAGAAGCAGGATGGCCCTCAGCGGAAGCCAGGTTGATCAAACGGCCCTCACCCAGAATGTGGATACGGCGGCCGTCTTTGGTGACATATTCGTCTACGAAAGGTCGGACGAGTCTCTTCGAAACAGACATCTTCTCAAGTATGGGAATGTTGATCTCGCAGTTAAAGTGACCGGAATTGGCAACGATCGCGCCGTCCTTCATGACTTCGAAGTGGCGTTTGTCAATAACATTGATATCGCCAGTCAGTGTGACGAAGATATCGCCAATCTTGGCAGCTTCTTCCATGGGCATGACACTGAAGCCATCCATAACGGCTTCCAATGCCTTCAATGGGTCAACTTCGGTAACTACAACATTTGATCCCATACCACGAGCACGGCTGGCTAAACCACGGCCGCACCAACCATAACCGGCTACTACGAAGACTTTACCGGCTAAAAGGACATTGGTGGCGCGAATGACACCATCCAATGTGGATTGGCCAGTTCCATATCGGTTATCAAAAAAGTGCTTGGTCATGGCGTCGTTGATTGCGATGATCGGGTAGTTCAAGGCTTTATCAGCGGCCATTGCGTGCAGACGAATGACGCCCGTAGTGGTCTCTTCGGTTCCAGCAATGACGCCGCTCAAAAGTTCACGGCGGTCCTTGTGCAGAACACTGACCAGATCGGCGCCATCATCCATAGTAAACTGGGGTTTGTGGTCCAATACCGCGTGAATGTGCTTGTAATAAGTGACATTCTCTTCGCCTTTGATAGCGAATACGGGGATCTCCTCATGGGTCACCAGGGAAGCAGCAACATCATCCTGGGTAGAGAGAGGGTTGGATGCGGTGATCATCACATCAGCGCCGCCAGCCTGCAGGGTCTTCATCAGGTTGGCAGTTTCTGTGGTCACATGCAAACAGGCGGATATACGCACACCTTTCAAGGGGCGCTCTTTTGCGAAGCGTTCCTTGATCTGGCGTAAAACAGGCATTTCACGTTCCGCCCAATCGATGCGTAAACGTCCGCCTTCGGCCAGTTTCATATCCTTTACATCATAATTAGCCATCAGTTCCTCCAAAAAAGAATTACCTTCATTTTCCTAATACATCCAAAACTCCGTGATCATTGAAATGTTCACGGTAGCGTTTGACAAATTCAGCGATCGAATAATGGTGATTCTGGGTCCCCTTCTGTTCAAGCACATAGGTAGCAGCCAGAGCGCCCATCTGTCCACAGGTTTGCAGATCAAATCCAAGACGGTATCCACGCAGGAACCCGCCTCGGAAGGCATCCCCTACACCGGTGGGATCTTCGATCTTATCAGCCGGTACGATCGGGATCTGATAGGTCTTCCCATCTGCTTTGACCATTGCTCCCTTTTCTCCAAGGGTAACAACCAGGAGTTTCACGATCTTCTCGATATCAGCCGAGGAGAGTTCAGTATGCTTCTGCAATAATTCATATTCATAGTCATTGCAGAATAAAGCCTGGGCATGTTCTACCCCGCGGCGTAATTCTGAATGGTCATTCCTCGCGATCTGCTGAGAAGGATCATAAAGGTACGGGATTCCCAACTCAGTGCATTCGCGGACATACTGGTCCATCGCCCCCGGATCATTGGGAGAGATCACCACATAATCAACTTCGCCCGCTTTCATACCTTTCAGGGACACTTTTCCAGCATCTGCCATAGCTCCGGTATAAAAACTGGCGATCTGGTTGTTTTCCAGGTCGGTATTTTCAAAGAAGGAGGCAGTGAACTTATCGGGGATCACCTTGATATAAGTGGTGTCCACCCCCTTGGATTCCAGCCACTTGCGATACTCTTCAAAATCCTGGCCTACTGTAGCTGCGACCATCGGTTTTTCACCCAGAAGGGCCATTGTATAAGCGATATTCGGAGAGATCCCACCCCTCTGTTTCGTCATGGTATCCACCAGGAAAGACAGAGAAATGGTATGCAATTTCTCCGGGATGATCTGTTCTTTAAAGTATCCCGGGAAAGTCATTAAATAATCAAATGCTACTGAACCAGTTAGAACTATTGCCATTTCTCACCTACCTGAATCGTTATTATAAATGAAATGAGGATAATTTTCCAAAAATGGCGGATAAATGATACCGCGGTCTGTTACCCACGCGGTGATCAGCCTGTTTGGGGTCATATCAAATGCCGGGTTGCGAACCCCTGCACCCTTGGGATAAACTGCTTCACCCTCGAATTGCACAGCGTTCACCTCGCTTGCGGTTCTTTCTTCAATCGGAATCTCATCTCCGTTTGCCAGTGTAGCATCCAGAGTAGAGAACGGAAACACCGGGTAAACCGGCACTCCATTATCATGCGCGGCCAAGCTAAGCATGTAAGTACCTACTTTATTCACAACATCCCCGTTGGCGGCTACACGGTCCGAGCCAAACATCACTTTCTGGACCTCCCCACGATGCAGATAAAAACCTGCGGCATTGTCGGTGATGACCTCAAAAGGGATCCCATACTGCTGACATTCCCAGGCAGTTAGCCGTGCTCCCTGAAACCGGGGACGAGTCTCGTCGATCAACAGGTGAACCCGCTTTCCATGTCCGTGGGCAAATCGGATCGCTCCCAGGGCCGTTCCCCAATCCACAGCGGCCAGGGAACCTGTGTTGCAGTGATGGATGATCGTGTCGCCGTCCTGGATCAGGCTGGCACCAAATGCGGCCATGCGCAAATTGGTGGCAACATCCTCTTCGGCCATTTCCAGGCTTTCTTTCAGCAATGCATCAAACAACCCGTTGTCTGGTATCGAGAGATCATTAATGATCTTTACCACACGCCTGACACCCCACGCCAGGTTGATAGCAGTCGGCCTTGAACCGATCAAGTTTTCAGCAGCCTTTTGCAAATCCAACCGGAATGAAGAAGTGCGATCCTCAGATAATCGATGAGCTTCTACTGCCAATCCCATCGCACCTGCAACGCCCAGTGCCGGGGCACCGCGAATTGCCATACTTTTAATAGCGCCGATCATCTCATCCGCATTATTGATAGACAAATATTCCAATTGATTGGGTAATCTTCGCTGATCAATCAATCGTACGTTACAAGATTCGGGGACCCATTCGATCGTTCGCATCGCACACAAAAAACGCCCTCTCATGAGAGCGTTATTACTGAAATAGTTTATCATGCTTGGTTAAGTTTGACAATTGCTTTGGCGAGAATCACTGAACAAAGGTACTGCCATTCTCAACAAAATCCCCTGAATTTCGGGTTACAATGAGGTAATTGTACTCAAAATAATTGTCCTCTACTTAATAGGATTTAAAATCGAATGAAAAACAGATTACTTGCTTCTATGATCCTGATTACATTCCTCGCCAGCAGCTGTACACGCAGCTACACAACTTCCTCCACATCCGCGATTGCTGCCAACCAGGCAGCCCCAACAGCCCTTCCGACCGCAACGGCCACCCCAACTCCTAAGGCTTACCTGGTCTCCGGTGAATCTGATTTTAATAACGGTGATTATGATACCGCCTTATCGGAGCTTACTTCTGCACAAAATTCTGATGATCCAGAGATCGTGGCCAGGGCAAGACTTCTGATCGGCCGCATCTCTCTGCAAAAAAGTAATTATGAAGACGCGGTCCGAAAGATCGGAGAGTTGGTCAATACCCTGCCTTCCGGGGATTCGCGTAATACCGCATTTTTCTTCCTTGCAAAAAGCTACGAGGGTATGCAGCAATATCAGCTTGCTGCTGATGCTTATCAAAACTATTTGAATTTTTTCCCAGATCTTCCCATCCAGGCAGATATTCTCGAAATGATGGGAGACGATCTGCTATCTGCCGGGAATTATCCATCAGCTTTGGCTGCGTTTCAAAAAGCAGTTCCCATTGCCCGGCCTGAATATCTCGAGGAGATCGAAGTCAAAGCAGCTCAGGCAACCGCTTTAAATGGAGACCCTTCAGGAGCCATCGATCAATACCTCGCAATTTACCAATCCTCCAGCAATAATTACATCCTTTCAGAGATCAACTTGCTATTGGGTAGGCTGTATCTTGAACAGGGAATGCCCGATAAAGCTTATGAACGCTTTCAGATCTCGGTAGCTCAATTCCCGACTACCTACGATACGTATAATGGTTTGGTTGCCCTGATAGATGCCGGTCAGCCGGTGGATGATTTCCTGCGGGGGATTGTGGACTATTACAATGGTCAATATGGGGTAGCCATTAATGCGCTTGACAGCTATATGGCCAGTCATCCCGATCATGACGGCTCTCCCCTTTATTTCAAAGCCTTGAGTTATTACAACCTTGGACAATACGATAACGAAGTCGCCACCTGGGATACGCTGATCAACAACTACCCCGAAGACCAATACTTTGATAATGCTTTTCTTGAAAAAGCCACAACCCAGTACTACCAGCTTGGCCAATATGCCACAGCCGCCCAGACTTTGTTGAGCTATGTGACCCAGGCCTCCACAGGAGAAAACGCACCATATTATCTCTATGAAGCAGGGCGAATTTATGAAATGGGCAATCGGCTTGAGCAGGCTGCTCAAACCTGGTCACGTATGGTCAATGAATATCCATCAAACGACAAGTCTTTGCTTGCTCTGTTCAATGCGGGTGTTTGTTATTACCGTTTGGCGGAATATTCAGAAGCACTGGCTACTTTTGAACGTACCTCGCTGCTTTCTTCAAATGCCACAGATAAAGCCCGTGCCGAACTCTGGATCGGCAAGACCCAACAGCAGTTGAACAAAAAAGACGAAGCAAAAAGTGCTTTTCAACAAGCCGCTCTGGCTGACCCTACCGGTTATTACTCGATCCGTGCCCAGGAAATACTCGATGGTCAGGCTCCTTTCACTTCAACAGCCACCATTGACCTGGGCGTAAGTTTGGATCAGGAGAAGATAGAAGCAGTAGATTGGATGCGCAGTAAATTCAACCTCACCAGTGACATCGATCTCCTCGCCCCGGGTGAGCTGGCAGGGAATATCTATTACCAGCGCGGCGATGCGTTCTACAAGGTTGGAATGTATACGCAGTCGCAATCTGAATTTGAATCCCTCAGGAACGATCTCTCTTCAGATGCAGTGAACAGTTTCCGGTTGATGACTCATATGAACGATATCGGCTTTAATCAAACAGCCATCCTTTGCGCTCGTCAGATCCTTGACCTGCTGGGTCTCGGAGATGCCACTATGCTCGACCAGACCCCTGCCTACTTTGATCATATTCGGTTTGGCGTTTACTATAAACAAATGGTCGTCTCTTCTGCCCAGGATAATGGGCTTAATTCGCTTCTTCTTTTCAGCGTGATCCGCCAGGAAAGCATGTTTGAAGCCCAGATCACCTCCAGCCAGGGAGCTGCTGGATTGATGCAGATCCTCCCCTCTGTTGGCCAGGAGATTGCCACTGATTATGGTTGGCCCGCAGGTTACTCAGAAAGCGACCTCGGCCGTCCCCTTGTCAGTATCAAACTTGGATCGCATTACCTGACCAAATGGTATAAGTATTTCAATAATGACATGACCGCTGCCCTGGCGGCATACAACGGGGGTATCGGCAATACTCTTAACTGGGAAAAACAAACTGGCGGAGATCCAGATCTTCTTCTTGAGGTCATTCCCGATAGTCTTGAAACACAAGATTACATCCGCTTTATTCGAGAAAACTTGTATATCTATCAGAAGATCTATTCCAGGAACTGAAAACTAATTCTGAAATGTGACAATAATTTTCAAAAAAAATAACCGCCTGATATTCTCAGGCGGTTATTCATTATTCTAAAGTTCTAGACTACTTCTTGTAGGCTTTCAATGCCTCTTTGCGGGCAGCAGCCAATTCTGGTTTGAGTGCAGCCTGAGCAGCAGCCAGGCGGGCAACAGGAACACGGAACGGAGAGCAGCTCACATAGTTCTGACCAATGCTGTAGCAGAAAGCGATGGATTCAGGATCGCCACCGTGCTCACCGCAGATACCCACTTCCAGAGACGGGCGGGTAGCGCGGCCATCAGCAACAGCTATCTTCATCAGTTTGCCAACACCATCTTTATCGAGGGTCTGGAACGGATTCTTCGGAAGAATACCTTCCTCAACGTAGCGTACAAGGAAGCTGCGCTCGGCATCATCACGGCTGTAGCCAAAGGTCATTTGGGTCAAGTCGTTGGTACCGAAGGAGAAGAACTCAGCCAGAGTGGCCAGTTCACCGGCAACAGCTGCGGCACGCGGGATCTCGATCATGGTACCGAACTTGTAGGTGAAGTTAACTTTCTTCTCATCCATCACTTCTTTGGCAATGCGGACCAGGCGGGGCTGAATCCACTTGAGCTCATTGATGTGGCCGGTCAACGGGATCATGACCTCAGGATGGACCTTGATTCCACGCAGTGTGCAGTCAGAGGCAGCTTCGAAGATAGCGCGAACCTGCATCTCAACGATCAGAGGCATGGCGATCGAAAGACGAACACCACGGAGACCCATCATCGGGTTGGATTCGTGCATTGCCTTCACAGAAGCCAGCATGCTTTCTTTCTCGGCCAGACCCTTGGTCTCGCCTTTGACACGCATGGTGATGACTTCTTCGAGCAGGCTTTCCTCGGAGGGCAGGAACTCATGCAAAGGAGGATCGATCAAGCGAATGATTACCGGGCAGCCGTCCATTGCTTCGAACAGGCCGTCGAAGTCAGAGCGCTGGAACGGCAGTAATTCATCCAGGGCTGCTTTTTGAGTGGCATCGTCTTTGGCCAGGATCATGCGCTGGACAATTGGCAGACGGGAAGGCTCAAAGAACATGTGCTCAGTACGGCAAAGGCCGATACCTTTGGCTCCATAAGAGCGAGCGCGGCGTGCATCCTTCGGATAGTCAGAGTTGGCCCAGACCATCATACCGGCGATCTCATCTGCCCAATTGAGCAGAGTAAGCAGGTCGTGCTGCTCTTCGATGGAAGGAACAGTCAGGTCGATCTTGCCAAGGAAGACTTCACCGGAGGTACCATCAACGGAGATCCATTCACCTTCTTTGACGGTTACGCCATTGCAGTCCATAACACGTTTCTCGAGATCGATCTTGACGCTGGAAGCGCCGACGACGCAGGGGACACCGAACTGGCGGGCAACAACGGCTGCATGAGAGGTAGCGCCACCTTCAGAGGTGAGGATGCCTTTTGCGGCTAACATACCGTGCACATCATCCGGTTTAGTGAAAGGACGGACCATGATAACATCCTGGCCCTCTTCTTTGTTCATCTTCTCAGCTTTGTTAGCATCGAAGTAAACCTGGCCAACAGCAGCTCCAGGAGAAGCGTTCACACCGGAAGCAAAGAAGCGGCCGTCTTTCTTGGCTTTACTCTTGGTTTCCACAGTGAACTGCGGGTGCAGCAGGTTATCCACCTGTTCGGTGGAAACACGTTTGATGGCTTCCTCTTTAGTGATGAGGCCTTCGCCAACCATATCAACAGCGATCTTCACTGCTGCAAGAGCTGTGCGTTTGCCATCGCGGCACTGAAGCATCCACAAGCGGCCGTGTTCAACGGTGAACTCGAGATCCTGCATGTTCTTATAGTGCAGCTCAAGTTTCTTGACAACTTCCAGGAATTCTTTGTTGGCTTCCGGAAGAACATTACCGAGGGTGGCGATCTTCTCAGTGTTACGGATACCGGCAACAACATCTTCACCCTGTGCGTTCAGCAGGTAATCACCATAAAGAACATTTTCACCGGTGGATGGGTTACGAGTGAAAGCCACACCTGTACCGGAATCATTGCCCATATTGCCGAAGACCATGGTCACAATATTGACTGCGGTGCCGAGGTCATCTGGAATGTTGGTAGCGCGGCGATAATCAATAGCACGCTTTCCGTTCCATGATTTGAAAACGGCCTCGGTAGCTAATTTCATTTGTTCGTATGGATCCTGGGGGAAATCTTTTCCGTAGTGTTTCTTGGTAACTGCTTTGAATTTTTCGACCATGACTTTCCAGTCGTCAGCAGTCATTTCAGTATCTAATTTGTAACCTTTGTCTGCTTTGTAACCATCGAGCACTTCTTCAAAAGCTTCATCGGGAAGGTTCAAAACAACAGTGCCGAACATTTGGATCAAACGTCGATAAGAATCGAAGACAAATCGTTCGTTATTGGTGTGTTTGATCATCCCCTGTGCGGAGACATCGTTCAAACCGATGTTCAAAACGGTGTCCATCATGCCAGGCATTGAGAATTTGGCACCAGAACGGCATGAAACCAGTAAAGGATTGTCATTGTCGCCGAATTTCTTGCCAGCATCCTTCTCAACGACCTTCAAAGCGGCCATCATCTGGTCCCACATACCCGCGGGGAATTTTCCCTCTGCAGAGTAAGCATTACAAGCCTCAGTGGTTACAGTGAAGCCAGGGGGAACAGGAAGCTTAATACGGGCCATTTCGGCCAGGTTGGCGCCTTTGCCACCCAGGAGACCGCGGACTTTGTCCCAATCTCCACCGACATATTTTTCAGCCTCTTGAATTTCTTTAAAGAGGTAAACCCATTTCTTTTCTGCCATACTATCCTCCAAAAAAATGATTGCGAAATCGTTTTTTTCGCTAAATGGCTTAAAAACGAACAATGTACCCTTAAGTAAGAGATTTTACCATAAATAGACAAGGATAGAAGCTCTTAATAACTCAGCTTTTTGTATGAATCTTTATACTAACCTGTAAACACATTGAAAGGTAAATTTCCTTCTTTTTGGGACATAATAAACTTGTAAGTTAAATAGAATGCCGGAGTAAATATGAAAATCCTTGTCATCGATGATGATCCAGCAATGACAGATTTGTTAAAACTGATGCTTGAACCGACAACCGCTACGGTTATCACTTCTAATTCCGGATCGGCCGGCTTACTTCGCTTCAAAGAAACTAACCCGGATATCGTGATCCTCGACCTGATAATGCCCGAGATGGATGGTTGGCATGTATGTGAAGCGATTCGGGAGATCAGCCGCGTTCCCGTCATGATCCTGTCCGTTCTAAACAATCCCGGATTGGTTGCCCGTGCTCTGGATATGGGTGCAGATGATTTTTTAGTGAAACCGGTCAAAAGTGCTGTCCTGGTTGCCCATATCAACAGCCTTACCCGTCGAACTGCTGAAGTGAACGCCAACGCAACGCCCATGAAGAATGAAATGCTTTTTGTGAATAATAAGTATTAAGCGTGACTTTCCCAGTAATTCTGATTTTTAATTGAATTTACAATTGGCTCCAGCCATTCCTCAGCTTGCTGTCGGTCCATAATTACGCCGGCAGCTTGTTCTTCTTTTAAGAGCCCTAACAGTTTCCCAATCACAGGACCAGGAGTGAGGTCATAATCAAACATCAGGTCTTTACCGCTCAATAGCGGAAGCGGGGTAACGATCTCTGAATGGTTGAACCAGGCGTCAAAAATCTTTTCAGTTGCTGAGAGTATTAATGGCATCTGTTGTTTGTTATTAGCCTCTGCAATCGTGATAAGGCATAGGTCCAAACCGGCAGAATTTGTCCGATTGAAATATTGATATAGTTCACGTCTGGTGATCCGTTCACCTTTTGAGAAAAGAGAGAGCGTTTCTGTTCGATTTCTCGCCAGTATGCTTACATGTTGTATCTCATCATTTGTTAGTAAAAGCTGCTGGCTGATCCTTTCAATACTTTCTATCTCTGAATCCATTACCAGTGAAAAGAAAAGCAGCAATTGCCTTAAATTTCTATCGGAACTATTGCGTATCCGAAGGCTTTCAAAATACTGGTGAAACAACCCTTGAAGAGACTCACCGGCAATTAAATTTTCAAACGCTTCTTTTTCATTAGAAATCAGTGCGATGGAGCTTGCAACACCGTATTCCTCTTTATTGGTTTCTGGGATTTCTAAATGACGAAGGATGTTTTCATTGCTCATTTGGACGATCGCAGGAACCGGATCGTCCAGGTCTAGAAGCTTGAAGAATTCATCCCGCTTTCGTTCTGGTGAGATCGCATCCAGGCCAGGAATTGCCTCTCGCAGAAATTTCCGGGTAATCTCCGAAACTTGTAAATCATAAGCAGCCGAATAACGAAAAGCTCTGATCACCCGGACCGGGTCAATACAAAAACTGCTTTCGGAACAACTTCTCAGGGTGTGTACGAGAAGATCATTCTGACCACCTAATGGATCGATGATCGTCTCAAGATCACCCAGATCAATAGCCATCGCATTGATCGTAAAATCTCTTGAAGATAGATCATCGAGTAAAGTCTCACCCTGCTGCCGCGCAAAATCATAAACTTGTTTGTTGCCATTTTGATTAAGAATTACTCTTGCAGTACCCCGTTCGTCATCTAAAACAAAAAAGGAGCCGTGATTCATAGCCGCCCATTGCCGGGCAACTTTGAATGTCTCCTTTTCGCAAAGCAGATCAACATCTTTATTTTCGCGTCCAAGCACTAAATCTCGGACCGCGCCGCCAACAAAATAGATCTTCTGTTCCCCATTGGAAAGTTGGACCAGATCTTTATTTTTTTCTAAGAAGGAATTTCCATCCCGTTTCACTTCCCTGCCTGATACTTGTTCAGATCTACAACCCCGATGAATGGTAAATTCCGATAATAATCATCAATATCAAGGCCGTAGCCAAATACAAACTTATTGGGAATGCTGAACCCTGTATATTTGACCGGAACCGGGACCTCACGACGATCAGCCTTATCCAGCAGCGTACATACACAGATACTTGCCGGTTTTCGAGTTGAAAGCATTTCCAGAACCGCGGCGATCGTGTTACCACTGTCAATAATATCTTCAACCAGGATCACGTCTCGATTTTCAATATCCACATTGAGGTCAAGTGTGATCCTTATCTTACCCGTACTCTCACGTTTTCCAACCCCATAAGAAGAAACAGCCATGAATTCGATCGCAGTCGGTACAGTGATCTTCCGCATCAAGTCTGTCAGGAATAAAACCCCTCCCCTGAGAATGCAGACAAGAAGCACATCTTTCTTCCCGGCATAATCCCGGCTGATCTGTGCACCCATTTCAGCAATTCTCACCTGTAATTTATCCTCAGGTATCAGGATCTCACCTAAAAACTCATGGTAGTCTTGCATAATCGCTCCAATAATTAGTCTCGCGGAACACAATGATGCTGTCTGCAGCGGGCTTCATACATCTCCGACGCACCAACAATGATCACCGGATCATCGTATCTGGCAGGTCTTCCATTAACCAGGCGCTGGGTCCTACTGGCAGGTTCGCCACAAACCATGCAGATCGCCTGCAATTTATCTACTCGCTCCGCCAGGGCCATAAGCGTAGGCATACAACCAAATGGCTCACCCTTAAAATTCTGGTCCAAACCTGCTGCGATCACCCGAATACCGTTATTCGCCATTTCCTGAATGACATCAACAATGTCATCATCAAAGAATTGCGCTTCATCAATACCAACAACCGTTGTGCCTGGTTCCAGCTTATTAAGAATTTCTTTTGAACAACTAATAGCTTCAGCATCAAAGGTCGAGCCTGCATGCGAAGCCACTCGCTGTTCTTCATACCGATTATCGATCGCTGGCTTGAATACCTGTACTTTTTGCTTCGCAATCGTAGCCCGACGCAGCCGTCGAATCAGCTCGTCAGTCTTTCCACAGAACATCGAACCGCAAACTACTTCCAGGGAACCGGCCCGAGAATCCATTTTGTCCCTCCGCAAAATTAATTAGTCTTATTCTAACTTAATATCCGTATAGTTCAAAAGTAAAAATTGGATCATTTCTATTAAAAAATCAACCTCCGGCATGCCGGAGGTTGATTCTAAGTTCAAGTAAACTAAACAGCAATCTCATCTGCAGCAGCAGGGAGATTGTAACCCATGGTGCGCAGGCTTTTCTTCATATCGATAAGAGATTTGCGGCCGAAACCTTCAATAGCAAGGATGGCTGCTTCGCCTTCAGCAAGTTTGGTAATAACCTGGCCAACAGTTGAAAGGCCGGCTTTTTCCAATGCTTCTGTAGCGCGGGCAGGCAAACCGATCTCGGAAACTTTGCGATCCAGAGAGGTTTTTGAAGCTTCGCGGGCTTTCTTCTGATCGACGAAATCCTGACGAGCCTGCAACTTCTTATAGAAGCGGTCAACCTGTCCTTCGATGTCGATCAAGCGCTGTTGCTGACCGGTGAAGAACGGATGGCATTTTGAGCAAACCTCGGTATGGATCTCTTTACGAGTTGAACCGGTAGTCCAAGTGTTGCCGCAGGAGCAAACCACTTTGGCATCCGGGTAGTACGTTGGGTGAATACCTTTTCTCATTCTAAGGACCTTCCTATCTGATTGTCTTTACAATTGCCTGAGGCGGATTTGTAAAAACTGATTATTTGGAATCGGTCTGTTTAACATGGACCCGTTTCTGGCCATTCGGCAGGGTCTCATATTCAACTATACCTTCAGCGACAGCAAACAGGGTGTCATCGGTGCCAACTTTAACATTTGTACCGGGTTTGATCTTGGTGCCGCGCTGGCGAACCAGGATGTTGCCGGACAAAACTTCTTCACCTGCATATTTCTTGACACCCAACCGCTGTGCATTGCTATCGCGGCCATTGCGGCTGGAACCACCACCTTTTTTATGTGCCATTCGTCCTACTCCACTTTAATCGATTCGATTTTTAACTGGGTATATTGCTGGCGGTGCCCAGTTTTTGTACGGATGCGTTTCTTTGGGGAATACTTGAAGATCGTCAGCTTGGGGCCTTTTACGTGATCAACCACTTTCGCGGCAACAACGGCACCTTTGACGGTCGGAGTTCCGACAGAGATCTTCTCGTCCTCGACCAGCAACAACACCTTATCGAGGTTGAAAGCTGAACCGACCTCGACATTCAACAGGTCCACTTCAATTGTGGCACCTTCGACGGCTTTGTACTGCTTGCCGCCACTTTCCACTATTGCATACTTCATCCTTAATTTTCTCCAATCTTCACTTCGCCGCTTTCTCGCGTTTATCCACGCTAGCTCGCGGGGAAGTTGGGGATACGTACACTTACCCCAGCTTAATAGCCAGGGCAAAGCAGCCAGTATTATAAATGCAGCCCCCTCCCCTGTCAATGGAAGGAGGAGTGCAAGTCTACCGAGTTTCCCTATTTATTAAACGTCTGTTCGTAAGACTCGATCACATCATGAAAAACGGAATAGAAGGCTTTTAACTGCTTTTCGATCTCTTCATTGATCAGGGTGGTCTTTTCTTTTACATCCTGTATCTCATCATCGATCTGCGTGATCCGTTCATTTAATTTGACCAGCTTGCGGGAATCTTCCTGCTGCTGCTCTTCCTGGGTCAATTGATAATTGGTCCAGCGTTTTTGATCATCACCCTTAAAGGAGATCCATTCCTGGCGGAACCGATCCTCATTCAAGCGGTGCATTTCAGTCAATTCATTGATACGGCGGTCAAATCGAATATTGATCTCATCCAGCTCGATCTGTGATTGCTTAATCGCCTTATGGGTAGCTTCAAGCGCGGACATTTTCTGATCAAAATCAGCTCCCAGGTTGCTCACCGAAGCAATCTGCTGCTCCCAGGATTTGAAGGTATTTTCCCGCTCAACCTGTCCCAGCGAAATCTTGTCCATAAAAGCCAGTTGCCCCTGCTTCCGTTCTGATTCAGCGGCCATCAACTGTTTCATATTGGTTTCGATCTTCTGGAAAGATTCAATATTTAGGTCATTGCGATTTCGCTCGTCATCCAGTCGTTTCCGAAGTGTGGTTGCTTCAACTTGAAGGTCAGCAAGTCGTTTGTTGAAGAGCTGCAGATCATCAGTAACACGTTTGTTCTCGGTTGTCACAACATTAAACGAGCTCTTTGCATCTTCAAAATAGGTGGTTAAAGAATCAATTCGCTGCGAAAGTCTGCTTTCTTCATCGATCCGGTTTTGAAATCCTTTTTTGATCTCAGTCACCATTGGCAGAATCGTTTGCATTTCATTGATCCGTTTATTGAGCGTGCTTTCGCTGTCTTTTTGTTGTTTTTCAATAGTCTTGATCAGCGTGCTGTGTTTCTTTTCTACATCCGTTACTTGTTTTTGAAAATCAACTTTTACTTGATCGATCACAGCATCAAAGGTGGAGATTCTGCCAGTACTCGCAGCCACACTTTTGAGTTCTTTTTCAAGCGAAGAAATGGTCTTCTTTTGATCCTGAACCAGACTTTCAAGATCAATGATCCGATCACCTAATTTTTTTACTTCCAGGTTGGCTTTCTGTCTTTCGGCATCCAGCCATTCGAGCCTTTTTTCAAGTTCTTCGATTTCCATAGACATTCCTTGAATTATTTTGAATAATCATAACCGGAAAAATGAATTAAGCCAACGTCAAATATTTTGTTAGCAGCGACCATATTCCACCAAGCAAGTGCGAAGGAAACACACCCATCAATATGAGTAGAATTGCTCCCAACACAAGGAAAATGATCTCGCCTACTTTCTCATTGATTTTCCAACTGACCCCGGTATTCCCAATAAGAGAGATAAGCAGACGGAACATGGCAATCGTCATCAAGAAATAACCGATAACCGCCCAAACGAGGATCGCCGGGTTAGCAGAGAGTTGTTCCAGAAGGACGTAATTGATCGAGAAACTGGCAAAAAGCGGTAGCCCAACGATGGAAAGGATCGATATGATCAATACAACGAACGTAACCGGGAATTGCCGGATCAAACCATGCACATTTTCGAGGTCAGGTTCCACTCCATTTTTTTGGAGCACTGTTAAGGCAAAACTAAAACAACCGATCGCCAGAACATGCGGAATTAGTGAAAGATAAAACAGTTGTGTACCCAGGCTGCTTTGCAGGCTGATACAAAGTAAAGAAAACCCACTGATCTCGATAACAAGATAACCGATCAGGCGCTTTAGATTTGACTGAGATACCGCCCAGAGGCCGCTGGTAACGATCATTAGTACACCTACCGTCCTTAATGTGGGGCTTAATAACTCAGAATCTTTGATCCAAACTAACCCATTTAAGTATTTCAACACGATCATTAAAAACGTCGGAGGTAATGAACCCAACAAAAAGCCAGTCAGATAAGGATGCGTCTCCTCCGCCAATTCCGGGATCCATACATGGAATGGGAATACAGCCAGCCAGAAGGCGAAACCGAGACTGAGTAAAAGCACACCTATCCTCATTTGACCAGCATTCGAAGGATCTACCTGGGTTCCAGAAAGCACCCAACCTGAAAGCAGGATGAAAGGCATGGCCAGGCTCATGAATATGAAGTAATGCAAAACACCTTTTCCGATCGGTTTTCCTTTATCCAACAGTAATGGCAGGCTGATGATCACAGCTAATTCCACGAGTATTGCCGAATAAAGGAAGGGTTCAACTGCCAATGCAGCGGTCAATAATGAGAGGATCACCAAACCCATCGGTATGAACTTATTAGGGAGATTCGCCATTACTGAGCCAATAAACCAGAAAACAGCCGCACTGTAAATGAAGAGCAGAAAAAACCGATTCTCATTTTCCAGCACAAAATTTCTTCCAAAGAGCGTCATTGTGGTCTTGATCTCAATGGCTTTGGAACCAACTTGCAGCACTCCACCAATCGGCTGCAGCAAAGCTGTCAAGGATAAAAGAAGACATAAGAGAATGGCCACAAAATAGACCATCCGCGGTTTGTCTTGAAAGAACCATAAGAGGATCCCAATAATAAATGGAATAACGATCCAGATCAAAGGAGCGCTCATTCCTCCTCCTCTGAATTGGTCCGGTTTTCAAAAAAGGTCCCCAACAGTGCAACCAAAAGGTTGATTGCGGCAAGTAGACCATTGATCAAAACGGAAGTCTCAATGCTGGAATAAAGCAGGTCAAAACCAGCAAATATCAGTAACACACCCAGGATCACTTGAAGCGGTTTTGCTTTCATCCCAAGCTGAAGCATGCCACTGCCAAAGATAGCCAGTGAAATAAAAACGATCTCCGGCATAGTCGAAAACAAACTGCCAACTGATCTGGCAATAAAAAAAGCGATCATCCAGATGAAGATCGATGAGGCAATCTTAAAGATTTGATTGGAAAGCAATCCTTCTTCGGAAACAGATTCCACTTTCGGGACGATCAAAGCCAACAGAAGGGCAGCCATCCAACCGGAGATCAATTTAGCCGATGAAAGTGCGAGAGAATTCACCTGCGCCATCAAAATGAACATACCCAGGAAGAGCGCAGCCAGGCAGACTACCTGCCTTCTCCAGGTTTCAAAGAGGAATACTCCCAAAAGTGCAGTTAGGATAAGCAGAATTGGGAAGATATTAAACCATTTATCCATTTAATCCCGCTCCGCTGACGAGTATGGAGATCATTAATGCCAGAAATACCAGCGCCCACAAGATGCTGCCCTCACCTTCGAGTATTGAATTAATTCCATTGATTACCATTCCCTGCAATGAGATCAACCAGGCAAGAAGGTTGTAGAACCAATCAAAGTGAAATAATTGATTCAAAAATCCTGTGAAAGGCTTGATCACCCTGTAACTTTGGACGACTTGACTATTTAATATTCTTGAACGAATTTCTTTCACATAAAAAAGTACAGCAGCAAATGCCAGTAATAGAAAAACTGAAATGGATGCCGGCCAGGTAGACATCTGGTTCCATCCCGTCACCTTTACGGGAACAACAATCCAACTGGAGAGTGCCAGTATTCCCAGGCCGATCACACAAAAGAACTTCATCCAATTTTCAAGGATAAATCCATCCTCCTCTTCTTCATGAGAGAATCGCAGAACCCCTGCTGCGAGAATGACCAGGCTGATCCATAAAAGCGGGTTGAAGATTCTCATTCCTCCCCCGGAAATTCCCAGAATTCCAATCGAGACCGGAGAAAAAGGAAGGCCAGAAATCGTTAATAATAAAATCGGTAGGAAATAATTTGATTGGGGACCTTTGAGTTCATTCAAAAATACCCATCCACCAATACTAACCATGATCAGGCCCCATACAAGCACGCTCACAGGATGACCGTGAAGATAAGAGACCAACGCCAGCCCGGAAAAGGTCAGCAGCCAGTATGGACGTCCTTCAAGTTCATTTTTAGCTTTGAGCCAGTTGATGGAACCTACCAGGCTGCTCAAGATCGCAAACAACTCAATGATCAGGTAAATTCCAGTGATCGAATCGGGGGCCGCCAATTGCGAGAGGAAGGAAAAAGCGGAAAGCGGGACCAGGAATCTCAAGATTGTCGCCACACTGCGCCGCTGCGGAAGATCACGCGTGAACGGCAAATGAATAGGGAACACACCCAAACGCAGACTGGCCCCTACTACAAGAAGCGCAAGCACTTTTCCACTCGCGCTGCCCAGCTCCAACGGGATCTGGCTTTGATATTGCAGCACCGCCGCCAGCATCACCAGGCACAGCCCCAGGATACGGGTGAAAAAGATGGCATATGTCTTCACACCAATAATTTGTTCGCGATTGATGATCGTAAAGATCAAGATCTCAACGACATCCAGCAATCCCCAGAGGATCAGGAAAGCCAGTGTGCTATTAGCTAGAAAAACGATCATCCCGATCGCTGTCAGAGAAAGGATCTCCAGCCAGATATTGAAGATACGTTTCTCCTGCAAATGACCGGCACTATTCAATAGAATACCTGTCATAAGACCAGCTAAACCAAACAATAGCAGCCAGGAATTTTCTGTGATCCCCAGGGTCAAAGGGTCATTTCCTGAGACCAGCGGGAACCAATTGCGGATCACCAGCGGCTGTGGCAGATGAAAACGCAGTAAGATCACCCCGCCCCAGGTAAACAGGGAAAGGATGATCATGATCAACCAGATGGAACCCAGTTGTACTCTGGAGATTCTAAGGCTGATCACAATGATCAGAGTTACAAATATGATTAATGCGGGTAAGAAATTTAACATGGTATCGATCAAAGCACTTCATTGCCAGCTTTACAGGCAACGAATTTGCCCTCGCCGGCCTTTCCGTACCACTTTCCATTTTCCACGATTGTCTTTCCGTGAGAAAGAACTCTTACCGGGAACCCGGTTAAGTTCCAACCTTCGTAGAGATTGTAGTCGGTTCGCTGCTTGGAGTATTTTCTCCCGTAGCTCACTTTCATCTTCGGGTCCCATAAAACAATATCCGCGTCTGCACCCGGCAGTAGGCACCCTTTTTGGGGATACATTCCAAAGATCCTGGCCGGATTCGCACAGGTCAGTTTCACGAATTCATTCATCGAAAAACGCCCGGAAGCAACCATCTCTGTCCACAAGACCGGCATACGGTCTCCTATTCCCGGCAAACCATTCGGGATCTTTGTAAAATCATCCTTCCCTAATTCTTTGCCAGGGATCGCCACCAGCGTTCCTTCATATTCGATTGCCTTACTTCCATCAAAAAAGAAGGGACAATGGTCGGTTGCAATTGTCTGAAGAACGCCATCTTTCAGCCCTTCCCATAGGCGGTCCTGATCGCTCTCAGTTCGCACCGGGGGGGAACAAACCCACTTGGCACCATCCGGACGTTCAAGAGATTCTTCAGTGAAGCACAAATATTGAGGGCAGGTCTCTCCCATCACCTTGATACCCTGGCTGCGTGCGTATTCCAGTTGGTCCACCTCTCCTGCGGCGTTCATGTGGACGATATAAAGAGGGGCATCCGCAGTCGCTGCCAATCCCGCTCCGGTGGCCACACTTTCAGCGGCTCCCCAGGCTGGCCGGGTTTTCGCGTGCCAGATCGGTTCAAGATGTCTGGCATCCAGAGCTTCCTGGATCAAGAGATCAATGACATCACCATTCTCCGCATGCATCATGGTTAACATTCCGGCTTTTCGGGCTGTTCGCAGTACCTGCAAGATCTCGCTGTCCTGTAAACGTAGGCGCCCATTGTATGCAGTGAACACTTTTAAACTGGTGATCCCTTCCTTTGCCAGTTCCGGGATCGCCCGATCTACTGCCTCATTATAGTGGGTGATATTCATATGATAACTGTAATCGACGGCTGCTTTCGCGTCCGCTTTCTTCCTGGCTGCCTTTACCAGGGCAGGCAGATCGTCAGAATCCTGTGAGATAAAATCGATCACCGTTGTTGTACCGCCAAAAGCGGCTGCTTTGGTTCCAGTGTAATGATCATCACTGGAGACAGTCCCGGCCATCGGCAGATCCAGGTGAACATGAGCATCCACTCCACCGGGCAAAACAAAAAGGCCCGCGGCATCAATTTCTTCGTCAGCACGATAATTAATGTGTTCTCCAACCTCCTGGATCACTCCATCCACGATCAGAAGATCGGCGTGAAAAGTTTCTGCGGGGGTAACCAGTGAGCCATTGCGAATAATTGTGGACATATTCACCTCAGATTTGGCCGGGGATCCAGCCGATAATTGTCAATTCTACCAGTGAAACAGCTGGTTCAAATTTCAAAAAGCCCAATTTCTTCTGAAAATGGATCAATGAACATACCCAGTGCCTGGACCAGCATTGGATCGATCTCGAATTGGTCTGTCTCTTTGCCAGTCTTATAGAGACCATTCTGCGCGCGTTCCCGCAACCCCTGCCACAGCGTCTCCCGTTCATCCGACCGTACTACCAGGTCATTGATCGTTTGTGCCTGGTTAAATAAATGACCGAGAGTGTAGAAAAAAGTGATCCGTTTCCATTTTTCTGCTGGTAAAGGCAGCGTACGTTTTTGTAAGGGGCCGATCTGGATCTTGTAATACTCTTCACTCGCCCTTGGATGGTCTGGTTCGTCGCGCAGCAGTTCGCGTCGGGTAGTCAGCTCATGGCCTTTTACTTCTGCGAATGTTTCGATCATCCAGCGCCGGTCAGATCCAAAAGCATTCGTCTGGTAAAACGCCAGGAAATCAACGTCAACAATTTTTGGCGCCATCCGCATGGGAATTCGATACCATCCCAGTAATCTTGCAATCTCAAAATCTTTTGGGGAGGGCATGACTGCGACCAGCATCAGTGCATTTTCAAAGGGAATCTCTGCCATTTTCAAATCTCGTTATACAAATTATTGTATGACAAAATAAAAAACCTGGAACGGGAAATCTGTTCCAGGTTTGGCTTGAAAAAGTTAGTACCTTAGAGTCCAACCTTTGCATTGAATTCGGTGATCAGGGCATCTACTTCCTCGACCTGGCCCTGTACATCCGTCCAATAATCGGGCTCATACCACTGGTCCTGGATCTCGGCATAGGTCTTTCCTTGCTGTTCCACCCAGGTGTAATACTTGAGGTTATGGACACGCTTGCGTGCTTCATATGTAAGCTCAAGGAGGTTATCGCTGGTTACACTCTCCAGATATCGGCCAAATACCTCAGCGGCATCCGCCTCGGTGAACTCGCCAAGCTCGCGGTCCATTTCGGCAACACGACTGCCATAGAGCTGCATGGAATCTGTCAGAACGGTCAAAACAATATCGTTTTCACCCAGTTCATAATACTTGGCGAACTTGACAGCCGAAAGCACATTCGCGATCCCTGAGAAACCCAGCAGGTCAAGCTGTTCCACAAGTGCTCCTGGAACACCCTTCTTTACCAGGTATTTCTTGCCTACTGGTTCGTTGAAGAGCCGCATAATATTCACGACCGCATTGTCATCAATGGCTACGATCATGTCGGTATTCTTGATGTTATGGATCCAGGGCACATGCTTATCACCAATACCTTCGATCCGATGAGCGCCAAAACCGTTATTCAACAAGGTTGGGCATTGCAGCGCTTCACTGGCAATGATCTTGCTGCCCGGGAATTTTTGTTTGAGGTAATCGCCAGAGGCAATTGTCCCGGCGGACCCGGTGGTCAGAGCTACGCCGCGGAAGGTATCTTTTGGCCCGGCAGCTTTAAGGATCACCTCTTCCATGGCATGACCGGTGATCTCGTAATGCCACATGTAATTGCCGAATTCCTCAAACTGGTTGAAGATCATCAAGTCCTGACCAGATTTGCGCAGTTCCCAACATTTATCGAAGATCTCTTTTACATTGGATTCTGTGCCCGGGGTGGCAATCACTTCACCGGCGATCTTCTTCAGCCACTCGAAACGTTCGCGAGACATTCCTTCAGGTAGAATGGCTATGGATTCGCAGCCCATTAGTGCGGAATCATAAGCTCCACCGCGGCAATAGTTGCCGGTGGATGGCCAAACCGCTTTTTGCGTAGTCGGGTCAAATTGGCCGGTGACCAGGCGCGGAACGAGGCAGCCGTAGGCAGCGCCGACTTTATGCGCGCCGGTTGGGAACCATTTGCCTTCCATCGCGATCACACGCGCTTTTGTTCCAGTCAAACTGCTCGGGAACTCCACATAATTCACGCCGCCAAAAAGTCCGCCTGAGGCAACCGGTTGGTTATGCCAGGAAATTCGGAATAAGTTTCTTGGATGAACATCCCACAGACCTATTGAGCGCAGTTCTTCTTTTACATTTGCCGGGATCAGATCAGGATTTTTCATCTGAGCGAATGTAGGCAGGATGATATTGCGTTCATGCATCCGCTTAACCGCACGTTCTTGCCTGTCTTTGATTACTGATAAATCAATTTTCGCCATTATGATCTACTCCAGAAAAGAATTATTTATCTTCAGATGGGGTTTCTCTTGTTGTGTACAACGGTCTTCCTTTTACTTCATCATAGATCCGACCGATATACTCGCCAAGTATTCCCAGGAACACCAGTTGAATCCCCCCCAGGAACAATACAGCGATCAAAGTAGCAGCCTGTCCGGCCAGGAATGCCGAACCGGTGAGCCGCAAAATGATCATCAAGATCAGGAAAAGAAAACTGATCCCTGAGATCACGCCGCCAACCCAGGTGGCCAATTGCAGCGGGAAATACGAAAAACCGGTGATGGCGGTCATCGCCAGTTTGATCATCTTTTTAAGCGGATATTTCGTGCTTCCGGCATAGCGGGCAGCCCGTTTATAAGGCACTCCGACCTGTTTGAACCCGGTCCAGATGGACATTCCCCGCAGGAACCGCTGATGCTCGCGCATATTGTTCATAATATCCACGACCTTACGGTCAAGAAGGCGGAAATCACCGGTATTCATGGGAATATTGATATCGGTGATCTTGTAGATCAGCTTATAGAACATCGAAGCTGTCGCCAGTTTGAACCAGCTTTCGCCTACTCGTTCTTCTCTAACCGCGTAAACAACTTCGTTTCCCTCTCGCCATTTGGCGATCAATTCAAGCATGACCTCAGGCGGGTCCTGCAGGTCTGCATCGATTATGATCACCGCCTCGCCACGGGAATAATCCATGCCTGCGGTAACGGCCAACTGATGGCCATAATTCCGGGCAAAGATCACCGGCCGCACACGGGAGTCAGCTTTTGCATATTTTCGAATGATCTCTGTGGAGCCATCGGAAGACCCATCATCCACCAGGACCAATTCCCAGGTTTCTTTGGTTTGTTCCATCACCTCTTTTACACGGCGATAGAGTTCATCCAGACAGCCTGTCTCATTGAATACTGGAACAATTACGCTGAATACTGGTTTCATTGCGATCCTTATTTGCGAAATTCTTCAAGATATTTTTTCAAAGCGCCCATCGTTGGTTCGATCACCGGGGCTGCACTGACAGATGCCATTGCTGAGCGAATATCCTTCAGTCCATTGCCGGTATTGATCACCACCACAGGGTCGTCACTCTTGATTGTACCGCCTGCCAGCGCTTTCTTTAACCCTGCAAAGGAAGTTGAACCAGCCGGTTCTGCAAAGATACCATATTTTCCCAATTCGGCAATACCAGCGATGATCTCATCATCACCCACGGTGATGTATTGACCACCAGTCTCCCGTGCCGCCCGGACCGCACGTACACCATCCCTTGGCAGGTCCACACTGATCGAATCTGCGATCGTCGTCGCGGTGATCGGAACGATCGTCTCAGTCCCGGCAAAGAATGCGTTGGCAATCGCTGCCGAATTTTCCGATTGAACTCCAAAGATACGCGGCATTGTTTTCAACCAGCCAAGCGCCTGCAAGTCTTTGAAACCTTTATGAATCCCTGAAATAATATTTCCGTCCCCCACAGAAACGAACAAATTGAGCGGTCTTTCATCGTCTTCAAGACCAAGTAAAACCTGTTCCCATATCTCAAAAGCCGCTGTCTTTTTACCTTCAACCGTGAACGGATTGTAGCCTGTGTTGCGGCAGTACCAACCAAATTCCTTTGAAGCTTCGATTGTCAGGTCAAAGGCTGAATCGTAATTGCCATCCACAAGAATAACCTGGGCGCCGTAAACAAGAAGCTGCGCGATCTTAGCTTGAGGGGCAGTCTTTGGCGCAAAGATAATGGCATTTTGTCCAATTGCGGCGGACATCCCTGCCAGGGCTGCACCGGCATTCCCGGTTGAGGCGGTGACGATGGTTTGCGCACCTATTTCCAAAGCGCGGGCAACCACCACTGAACTAGCCCTATCTTTGAATGAGGCAGTCGGGTTTCTTCCCTCATCCTTCACCCAGAGTTGTTCCAAGCCCAGGTTGGCTGCCAACGTTCGTGGTGAATACATAGGCGTCCAACCAACCGAGCGGAGAGGGGTACCCTCTCCGCCCGGATCATTTACTGGTAATAACGGTAAGTACCGCCATAAAGAAAAATCAGTCCGACTGGTAATATCTTCAACTTGAAATTTTGTCTGGATGTTTTTGTAGTCTAAGATCACATCCAGATTCCCGCCACAGCTGGGACAGGTGTAAAGTATTGAGGCAGGCAGGAACTCTTTATTACAGATCGAACAACGATATCCAGTATATCGGTCCATAACCTTTTCTATTCATTCTCGAATGGAATACCCAATGCTGCTGGCTGCCTTGTATTCAACGCACGCAATACTTTGGCGATCGTTCTGCGCACATTCTCAGGCAATCCTGCCAATGTCCGGTCCACCCAGTCGGTATTGCCAATATTCACAAACAATAACGCCAGGATCATCAGGGGGAAAGGTGCAACCTGAAGAACACGAGAGTTCACCTGCGGCATCAAGGGTTGTAAAACGATTCCCAGGTATTGTAATAGCACAAATAGGTAGCTGCCCAGTGCGCCCTTGATCGGATGCCATCCGCCAAAAATGGTGATCGCCAGAACGATCCAGCCAATCCCATCAAAACCGGAAAGCTGTCCGTTCCAGGTCTTTACGCTCAAAGAATACAAAGCGCCGCCGACTCCGACAAATGCTCCGCCAACTCCTACATAGATGTATCTGAGCAGGTTCACATTAGCCCCACGAACATAAGCCGCAGATGGTCGTTCACCAATTCCCTGCAGGATCAAGCCCTGGTGGGTTTTGAAAATATAGATATAGGCCGCGATGATCAAAAGGTAGCTGAAATAGGTAAGTAGTGTCTGCTTAAAAAGGATCGGTCCAATCAATGGAATTTGTGAAAGGAACGGAATCGGAATAACAGGAAGCAGAATAACTGGTTTTCCAACATAAGGAGCACCCATAAAATAGGCCAGGCTCTTGGTTGCCATTGCCAACACATACCCTACTGCGACCTGGGATTGTTTTAGTCCAATGCTCATAAAAGCGATCAGTAAAGCAACCAAAGCACCGACCAGTGCTGCGGCAAGAAAGCCCGCCAGGAAATTATGTGTGATCGTGGCAATGGCAAAGCCAACCATTGCGGTCAGGATCAGGCTGCCATTCAGTGAAAGATTCATCACGCCGGCCCGTTCAGTGATCGTCTCGCCAATAACCGCAAATATTACCGGTCCTGCCCAGGCGAAGATGGATCCAATGCTGCTGATTGTCGAGCTATCCATTTCGCGCTCCTTTTCCCTTAACAGTCAATAATCTTCGAACTCCAGCCATCATCAGGACACAAATGACCAGGCATCCCTGGATAACACCGGAAAGATTCGAATCCAATTTCAGATCGATTCCCAGACCGGCTGCGCCTTTGCTCAAAGCAATAAAGATCAATGCGATTGGTGCGGTCACCAACGGTTGGATGTTTGCCAACATTCCAACCATCAAGCCCAGGTACCCATACCCTCCAGAGATATTATTACGGAGAACATGGTTGAAACCCGTCACCTGCAGTGCGCCAGTTAATCCGGCAAAAAGACCGCACAATATGAAGGACAACAACATATAGCGGTTGGTTGGGATCCCCAGCAGGAAGGAAGATTTATTATTCTTGCCCACTGCTTTCAATTTCAAGCCAAAATAGGTCCCTTTAAGGATGATCGTCACCAGAATGACACTCAAAATGGCTATTCCTAGAGCCCAGAGACTCAGGTAAGTCCCCTTCACCTGCGGCAGCCAGTAGATCTTGTCCAGCATTTTCGTGCTTCCATTTGCCACACCCGCTGGTTTCCAGGGTCCATAAACAAGATAGAGCATCACTGCGTCTGCAATGAAGTTGAATCCCAGGCCGCCAAAGATCTCATTGACACCGCCGAAATTCTTTAATAGGCCAACTAACAAAGCCCAGAAAGCTCCACCGACCATTCCGCTCAGTATTGCCAGAAGGATCACTACACCCCCAGAGGTTTCGGTTCCAGTATAGATTCGGATGATCCCGTAGGCGAAAATCGCGCCCATTTCTATCTGACCTTCCATACCGATATTCCATAACCCGGAGGTAAATGTGAACATCAAACCGATCGTTGCCAGTACCAGCGGCACCCAGGCCTGAAGGACCTGAGTGGTTGAATCCCAGGAAGCAAATGAGCCGCGCCACATAACTGCGAAAACCTTGAGTGGATTGGCATCCATTAACCAGATCAGAATGAACGTTACTAACAGGGCCATGATCACTGCCAGGGTCAGGTTGCTAAAGCGGTTGGTAAGCAGTGTAGTGAAAATGGATCTGCGGTTTTTAATTTGTGTATTCTCTTTTTGAGTCATTTCCATGATCCTACCCTCTCACTACCAGCCCTTACCGCCGATCAGTTGACCTAACTGATCCACAGTAACCGTTGAGGCATCAAATGGTTTCGACACTTTTCCGCCAAAGAAGACCAGGATACGATCGCTGTATTGCACCACTTCATCCAGGTCGGAGGATATGAAGATCACACTGGCCCCTTCAACGCACCGTTGTTTCATTTTGCTCCAAATATACATTGAAGACTCAATGTCCAGGCCGCGAGTAGGGTGGTCCAACAGCAATAAGCGCAGCGGTGATCTCAGTAATGCGAGTTCCGCCCGTTGCTGATTTCCGCCAGAAAGAGCTTCGACCGTTGTTTCGGGGAATCCTTTGATATTGAAATCCTGAATGCGTTCAGCAGTCAGGGTATCAGAAGACTGTTTATCGATAAAGAAGCCTTTTTGCTTCTCGGCCAGGATAAAATGTTCCTTCAAACTCAACCCCGCGATCAGCCCTTCCGCCATACGGTCAGCCGGCAGGAAGGAGATCCCGGAGTTCTTGAAATCAAAGTAATGCTTGCCGACAAGGTCCTTTTTCGAACCATCATCGCCGTGGATCCAGATATGTCCGCCAGCGGGACGAATGATCCCTGCCAACGCCCTTAAGATAAGACCCTGACCGGAACCTTCCATACCGGCGAGGCCAATGATCTCGCCTTTCTTAATGTTAAAATTGACATCCTCAATCGGCAGACGAATATCGTCGATCTGAAGGTCCTGAACATCAAAATTGACCAGGTTTTGAGAATCGCAGCATTTCTCATTATGCGCAAGGGTTTTTCCGAACATCATCTCAACAAGTTTGTCAGTGTCGTATGGAGGTTTCACCTCTCCAACATTACATCCCTGTCGGAAAACCGCGATCTGCGAACAGAGGTCTTCCACTTCTTCCAGTTTATGCGAAACAAAGAAAATCGCTTTCCCCTGTTCCGCTAATTTTCTCACCATTTTAAATAGAGCTTGTTTCTGAGCAGCAGATATGCCAGTTGTTGGTTCATCCAGGATCAAAACTTCGGCTCCAAGCCATAACAGCCGGAGAATTTCCAATTGCTGACGTTCGCCTACGGACAGGTTCTCAACATAGGCTTCAGGGGATACATGAAAATCAAATTGTTCCTGTAGATCAAGAAAACTTTTCAATACTTTCTTACGATTAGGAAAAGTACCTTCACGGCTGCCGACAACGAAATTATCGATCACTTTTAATGGGGGAAAATCAAGAGGGTCTTGGTGAAGCATACCAACTCCCAGCTTTACTGAGTCGGCCGGGGAAGAGATCTTTACCTGTTTGCCATCCAGAAGGATCTCGCCAGAATCTGCCTGAATGAACCCGGAGAGGATCTTCATCAGCGTGCTTTTTCCAGCCCCGTTCTCACCCAGAATACCCTGTACTTCACCCGATTTTACATGCAGAGAAATATCGCAATTTGCGTGAACTTTTCCGAATGTTTTATGAATATTGCGTAATTCAACGTCCATTGAACCTCACTCGGTAGAAAAACAAGGAGAGGGAAGGCAGAGTTTCTGCCTTCCCTCTTCGAGATCAAAAAACTATTTGGAGACTGAGTCGCCGGTCATACCTTCCAAGAGCTGGGGAGCGTACCAGATCTGCTGATCGGTAGCAGCCACACCATCGGCAAGATACTGTGTACCATCCTGCAGATTCAATGGGCCCTTCCAGAGGTTCAAACCGCCGGCAAGTTCGGCAATGAACGCATCGAGTTTGGTGGCATTGTCGGCAGATAAGCCAGCACTCTTTTTGAAACCAACTGCTGAAGTATCCGGATTGTTGATATCTTTCCAATCAACATTGCCCCAGACGAACTGGCGCTGATAGGTGCCATCTTTGACCGATTGGATGATCGGGAGCATCATAACACCCCAGTTGAAATATGGAGCGCCCAGGCAGGCATCCGGAGCTACATCGCAAGCCTTTTCATAGTCATACTGAACAGCATAAACATCTTTGCCATTATCGCGGTATTTCTTGGCTTCTGTAACAGCTTCAGTGGAGTCGATGCCGGAGATAACAACATCATAATCATTATTGAAGAAATCATCGGCAACCTGGGTAGGATCAAGAGTTACACCAGGAATATTGAACCACATACCGATCCAGGTCACTTTGAAATCTAATGGAGTAGTTTTGCCGAGAACTTTGGTCCAGCAGTAATTGGCGCCAAGATAAGCGGAATCTGCAAAACGACGAGTCTCATCATTGATCAATGGACCCAAGAAACCGATTTTACCGGTTTTGGTGGTGAGGGCGGCTGCGCAGCCAGCCATCATCTTTCCGTATTCCATACGGCCCATGATATCGGATTCACTGGTCATATCAGCCTGATAGCGCTGTCCATCTTTCCAGGCAAAATCACCGGAAGCCCAGATCACAGGAACGTCAGGATGTGCAGCAGTGAATTCAGTCACGCCGTCTTTCATATCATCAGAGTTGAAGATGATCACTTTGGCGCCGCGGGCTAACAGTTGCTCAGCGAACTGGGCAGCAGTAGTATTCGGGTTTGAAGAAGTGTTTACATTGTCAGCATAGAAGAAACGGGTATTCGGCATTTTTGAAGCAACATATTGTGCGCCGACATATGTGGCAGTGGACCAGCCATTGTCATTGTACGGACCAACCAGCAGAATACCGAAGCAGAATTCGTCTGGTTTGCAGTTCTCTGATGCAGCTGCTTCAGTTGCAACTGAGGTAGCTGCTTCTGTTGCTGCAGGTGCCTGAGTAGCCGCCGCTTCAGTCGCTGCAGTGGTGGGAGCCGCTGTTGGGGTGCCGCAGGCAGCCAGTGCCAGGGCGAGGACAAGTAAAACACTAACTAAAAGCCAACTTCTTTTGTGAAACATTATTCTCCTCCTGAGAATCAAATTTGGATCTTAAAATATGAAACACAAAAACGAAATACAGTGGAAGCAAGCTAACTGGGGTTAACTCCACCTCCTTTCATGGTAGAAGTCGCAATTGTTATCGATGTATAAATGAGGTATCAATCACGCTATACTTCCGGCTGTTGTTTCTCGCGGAAGTAATACCTCAATATTGTACACGAACCACATAGAGGTTAATACTTAAAATATACAATATTTTAAGTTAATTAACCTAATGCTAATCCTACCCTTTGACCCTGCCTGGACCGCCCGGGCAGGATCAAAGCTGTACGAACAAGAACTATTCTATCTGACGATCCAGGTACCGGTCTCGCCTTTCAGGGCGCGGCCGATGTTCTCAGGATTGGTGATCAGAGCTTCTTTGCCGCCGTGCTCCAGGTAATTCAAGATTGCCTGGATCTTGGGAAGCATTGAGCCCTTGGCAAAATGACCGTCAGCCATATATTGCTTGGCTTCCGCCACAGTCATTCGATCGATCCATTTCTGGTCGGGTTTGTTGAAATTGATGGCTACTTTTTCAACAGCGGTGCTGATCACAAACAGGTCTGCATTGATCAGGTTAGCTAAGACCGAGGAACCAAAATCTTTATCGATCACAGCTTCGATCCCGATCAAATGACCTTTTTCATCTTCGATCACAGGAATACCGCCGCCGCCAACACCAACCACCACAAAGCCAGCTTCGATAAGCGTCTTAATAGCATCCGCCTCCACAATACGCTGAGGGATTGGTGACGGAACCACACGCCGCCAACCACGACCGGCATCCTCAACAACAGTCCAACCATCAAGTTTGGCATGTTCTTTGGCTGTTGCCTCATCCATGAAGGATCCAATGGGTTTGGAAGGATTCGTGAATGCCTTGTCATTTCGGTCAACAATGGTTTGGGTCACAACGGCTGCGGTATGTTTTTTCATGCCGCGATCTTTGAACTCATTGTCCAGGGCCATGGCGAACATATATCCAATGGCTCCCTGTGAATCCGCACCGCAGTAATCCAGGGGAACCGGGTGAAGTTCACCCAGAGATAATTCCGAGCGGCGCAGAATAAAGCCAACTTGGGGTCCATTTCCATGGGTGACAACCACATCCCAGCCTTGCTCGATCATATCTACAATGTGCCGCATGGACTCGCGCCCGGCCTCGTACTGATCGGGAATTGTGCGGTGCTTTTCATCACGTATTAGAGAATTTCCACCAACTGCTACTACTGCTACACCTTTCTTCGTCATCCTGTTCTCCTATCAATAAAATATTTTATTGCAGTTAGTTCATGGTCAAAGCCATGACGGCTTCCTGCACGTGCATCCGGTTTTCTGCTTCGTCATACACTACTGATTGGGGCCCATCAATAACCTGGTCGGTAACTTCGATATTCCTGTCTGCGGGTAATGGGTGCATAAAGATTGCATCCGATTTGGCCAGTTTCATGCGGCGTTCATCGGTGATCCAATCTTTGTATTTGTCGATGATCCGGGCGCCTTCTGCAGGATCCTCAGTGGTCAACAACGCTCCCCAGGATTTCGGGTAAACAATATCCGCATCCTTGAAGGCTTCATCCATGTCATTCACTACTTCGAAACCGGTGCCATATTTGCGTGCCTGTTCGCGGGCCTGGTCCATGATATCGGGCATTAATTTGAACTCAGGCGGATAAGCCAGGGTCACATCCATACCGAACCGCGGCATTTGCAGGATCAAAGACTGCGGGACTGAGATCGGTTTCTGGTAGGAGGCTGCATAAGCCCAGGAGACTACCATCTTCTTTTTGCGCAGGTCGCGGCCTTTCTTCTCCATGATCGTCATCAGGTCAGCCAGGCACTGGAAGGGATGATAGATATCGCACTGCATATTTAATACCGGAACACGTGAGGCTTTGGCAACTTCGTTCAGGTACTTGTTGCCGACTTTCCAGTCGCAGTGGCGAATGGCAATACCATCAAAATAGCGGCCAAAGATCTCGCCGATCTCTTTGGGAGTGTCACCGTGGGAGATTTGGGTAGTCTTGGAATCGATAAAAGCGCCGTGACCGCCCAGATGGGCCATGCCTGCCTCAAATGAGGCACGGGTTCGGGTGCTGCTGAAGAAGAACAACATTGCCAGCACTTTATCGCGCAGGTAGGGTGTCAATTCATTCAAAGCGCGTTTACGTTTCAGGTCGAAGGCAACGTCCAGGACGGTTTCGACCTCTTCCTTACTGAAATCCAGATCACTGATCAGATCACGACCCCGTAAGAATGTTTGCATATTAACCTCCAAAAATTGTAAGAAAAATTATTAATTCGCCATTAATGCGGGAAGTACCGCGTAGAAACCAGTGGCTTTTACAACTTCATCCAACGGCACACAATCGTTCACAGTATGCGCGAATTTTTCATCACCGGGTCCAAATCCGATACTGGGAATTGAGGCTTTTCCAGCCCAATAGATGCCATTGGTGCTGAATTCCCATTTGCCGCTCGGGGAATCCGGCAGACCGATTGCCTGGCGGGCATTTTGGCCAGCCTGGACAAGTGGATGGTTCTCTTCCAGGGCCCACGCCGGGAAATACTTATCCACGGGGAATACAAAACCGGTATAAGACGGTTCATCATAGAAGAGTTCTTCCACTTTGACCGACTCCCGATCTTTTTCAGGGATCAAGGCTTGTACCTGGGCAATGGCAGCTTCCTTGGTCTCGCCAAAGGTCATGCGGCGGTCGATATAGATCACGGCTTCATCAGGAACAGCGTTGATCGAAGGAGTTTTCACTTCCATATCGCTGACAGTGATCTTGCCGTGTCCCAGGAAATCATGATCCCCCAATTTAGGCTCCAGGTCGCGTATCCCGGCAATGACCGGCAGTAATTTATAGATCGCATTATCGCCAAGTTGATTGGAAGCCGCGTGAGCACTCTTCCCCTTGGCCGTAACCTTCAGCTCGATGCGTCCTTTATGTCCGCGGTAAACATTCATCTTTGTCGGTTCGCCGATGACGACGAAATCCGGTTTTACTTTGGGATCTACCTCGACAAAGGTATTCGGTGCGATACCATCGCACCATTCTTCCATATTACCAAAATAGTAGATCGTCCAACCGTCAAGCAAACCAAGATCACGCGCGATGGCCATTCCATAGATCATCCCCGGTGTGGAGCATTTCTCATCGCAGGCTCCGCGAGCGTAGAGGATCCCATTTTCGATCTTCCCTTTGAATGGGTCCCATTGCCAGGCAGTAGGGTCTCCAATGCCGACCGTGTCGATGTGTGAATCAAAAACCATCACCTTTTTACCGCTGCCGATCCGCCCGAGGATGTTTCCCATCTTATCGAAACGGACCTCATCAAATTTAAATTTCTTCATTTCATCAGCAATGCGCGTCCCAACTGCCGCCAGCTGGGAATCCATGCTGGGAATCGCACAGATATCCCGCATGAACTGAATGATGTTTTCCCGCTGTGCTTCAACCTTCTGATTCACTTGCTGAATTTTTTCTTGAGATATCACATCGTCTCCGATCACTGGATCTCTCCCACCTTGCGAACAACGTGGAAGCGAAAATAACCAGGCAAGAAATAACTGCTCGAATAATCGACAACCTGGCCATTATCGTTAAAAAGCCGGGCAACAAACAAAAGAAGCACATCTCCGCGTTGAATTTCAAGCGACCGCGCGATATCCGGTGAAGCAGAAACTGCCTGGATATCCGTCAGGGATTTTGAAAAACGGTGACTTCCCCGTTTCAGTAATAGGTCAAGTACCGATCCCGTAAAACCATTCTTAATATCTTCTTCTGTGAGCAGGTCCTTTGGCAGGATATCCGTCAAATAAGCTACTGGGCGTCCCTCTGCATCGATCACGCGGGAAACCTTCACCAGGTCGGTCCCTTCCGCTACTTCAAAGGCTTCGCTCTCTGCTTTATTTGAATGGATCTTTTCCAGGGTCATTGCGCCCATTGAAACCGAAAGACCGATCCGGTTGGCCATGGTCTCAATACTTTCCAGGACCTCCAAACCTGTCTCGATCACTTTGGATTGACCCACCACAAATGTTCCCACACCCTGTTTTCGCCTGACCAAACCCTGCCCCTCGAATGTTCGCATGGCTTCGCGAAGAGTTGCCCTGGATACTCCTAATTTCTTGGCTAGCTCTGGCTCTGCAGGCAGACGTGTTCCCGTCTCCGAATTCAAGATCAATTGAGATAATTCATTCTGCAGTCGCAGATATGGATGATCGATCTCAGCTTTAGGTGTGTTTTTCGCGTTTTTGGGCATCAATATGCATCCTTCAATGCAGAGGTTCAATTACAGGAATGAAATTAAATTTTGTCACATCCACCAATCCAAGATCAGTGATACGCAGTTCTGGAATGACTACCAGTGCCAGCAAACTGAGCTGCATGTTGGGATTGTTGAGTTTACAGCCGCATTTGGCAAATCCTTCAAGGACTGAGGCAGCTTTCCTGGCAATAACCTCCGCGTGCTCATTGGACATCAAACCGGCAATTGGTAGTTCAACCTTGCCAAGAACTTTCCCCTTGCTGACCACAACCTGCCCACCGCCGCATTCTGCAAGGGTATTTGCAGCCAGGACAATATCCTCATCGTCTGATCCGACCACGACCATTTGATGGCAGTCATGGGCAACGGTTGTAGCGATCGCGCAGGGTACATTCAAACCGAACCCGGAAACAAGGCCAACCTGTACCTTACCGGAAGAATGGTGCCTCTCCACCAGGGCAATCTTATCCACATCTCTGGATAGATCTGCCTTGACCTCACCCTCGATCACCGGCATTTCGAACTTTAAATGGCGATTAGGGGCCTGATTTTCAATGATTCCGATCACATGGGCAAGAACTTTTTCTGCGCCGTCTGCAGGCAGCCTGAAATCATTCACTGTCAATGGTTGTTTCAGGTGGATCGATTGACATGCCCAATCAGCATATTCAGCCCTCGGCAGATCGATCAGCAGTTTTCCATTCTCTGCGACCATTTTGCCTTTGGCGATCACAATTTTGGCCTTGAATTGGGCAAGATCTTCAACCAGCAGAATATCTGCGTACCGACCCGGAGCGATCTGTCCCATTTCTCGAGAGACCCCAAAGTGTTCGGCTGTATTGATCGTTGCCATTTGCAGAGCGATGACTGGATCAAGACCTTCACCTACCGCGTGGCGGATCACCCGGTCCATGTGGCCTTCGTTGACCAGGGTGGCCGAATGACAATCATCAGTGCACAGCAAGAAATTTCGTGCAGTGAGTCCCTTCTCTGTAACTGCTTTAACTTGAGTGGCAACATCATGCCAGGCGGAACCATAACGCATCATTACCTTCATACCCTGCCGCGCGCGGGCAACCGCGTCTTCGACCCGGGTGCCTTCGTGATCATCCTGGGCCCCGCCTGCTACATACCCGTGGAAAGGCAGACCCAGGTCTGGACTTGCATAATGGCCGCCGATCACCTTATCTGCACTGCGTGTGGCTGTCATCTCTGCATGGACCTTATCGTCACCCATGATGACCCCGGGGAAATTCATCATCTCCCCCAGGCCAATGATCCCCGGCCAGGTCATCGCCTCAGAAACCTCGCTCGGCCCCAAAACGGCCCCCGGCGTCTCAAATCCGGGAGCAGAAGGAACACAGGAAGGCATTTGTACAAAAACATGGATGGGCTGAACTGCGGCGTCATCCACCATCAATTTCACACCTCGCATACCCAAAACATTCGCAATTTCATGCGGATCGGCAAAGATCCCGGTCGTTCCATGCGGAATGACCGCCCGCACATATTCAGTGACAGTCGCCATGCTCGATTCCACATGCATGTGGCCATCCAACAGACCGGGGACGAGGTAGTTGCCTTTAGCATCGATCACCCGGGTATCTTTCCCGATCGTATGGCTGGCATCTTCGCCCACATAAGCGATCCGTTCACCACAAATGGCAATATCAATATTGGGAATTATTTCCCCGGTTTGAACGCAGACCCACTTTCCATTTCGAATAACGAGGTCTGCCGGGACCCGCCCCATTGCGCAATCAACCAATTCCCGTGCATTTTGTAACCAGAAAGATTCCATTCCCATTTTTTATCCTTAATTCAATGGCCCACAGGACCGTTATGATTCCAATAATCGGCTTGCAGCTCGATTATGTTTTTCGATGTGAGCACCAAGGTCCAGACCGACCAGGTGCCCATTTTTGACAACCGCTTTGCCGTGCACAAAATTCCAATCCACTTTTACAGACTGGCAAAAGACCAATGCTGCAACCGGATCACATAACCCGCCTGCCAAGTCCAATTGATTCAGATCGTAGGCAATAAAATCTGCACATTTACCAATTTCGAGGGAGCCAATATCTTTTCTCCCCAGCACAGAAGCGCCGCCGCGAGTAGCCAGTTCCAGTGCCTGGCGGGCAGTGAAGATCTCGCTGTCAGTAGATGAAAGAGAAGCCCCTTCCAATCCAGATCGCAGCCGTGCCAGAAGCATTGCCTGGCGGGCTTCAGCAAGCATATGCGAGCCGTCATTACTGGCTGAACCGTCAACACCCAAACCAACTTTCACTCCGGCTTTCAAGTACTCACGCAAAGGAGCGATACCAGAAGCCAGGCGCATGTTCGATGAAGGGCAATGAGCAACGCCGCAGCCTTCACGGGCATAGACCTCGATCTCCTCTTTGGAGACGTGTACAGAATGGGCATACCAGACATCCTGCCCGACCCAATCCACGGATTGCATATAAGCTACCGGTCGGTAGCCAAATTTTTCGATTGTGAACTGCTCTTCATCCTGGGTTTCGGCCAGGTGGGTATGCAGGTGTACTCCATATTTTCGCGCCAGTTCGGCACTCTGTTTCATCAATCGACCTGTTACGCTAAATGGAGAACACGGTGCCAGAACGATCTGGACCATCGCTCCCGGTTTGGGGTCATGATATTTCTTGATCAGACGTTCGCTGTCGATCAGAATATTCTCTTCGCTGTCCACCACACTGTCTGGAGGCAATCCACCCTGGCTTTGCCCCAGGCTCATTGAACCACGTGAAGCATGCAGCCGAATTCCTACAGCACCGGCGGCTTCGATCTCATCATCCAGTTTGGAACCATTCGGGAAAAGATAGAGATGGTCCGAGGCTGTGGTACAGCCTGAAAGCGCTAATTCTGCCAGCGCTGTTTGCGTGGATATGCGAATATCTTCCGGTGTCATCCGTGCCCAGATGGGATAGAGTGTGGTCAGCCAGTTAAATAGATTGGCATTCTGGGCAGCAGGAACTACCCTTGTCAGAGTCTGATAAAAATGGTGGTGGGTATTGACCATTCCCGGCATTACCAGGTGACCGGTCATATCCACCACTTCATCTGCATTTGCTGGAAGTTCATCTGTTCTCCCCACTGCTTCGATGAATCCGTCTCGAATAAAAAGACCACCACCCGATATTTCACGGCGGTGGTCATCCATGGTTACCAGAAGCTGCGCATTCTTTAGTAATAGAGTGGTCATGGGGTATAAGATCCTGTTCCCAACATGGAAGAGCTGCAAGAAAAATTTGTCAGACAAGGATAACTAAAAACAGTTTAACCAGTTTTATACATAAAGTCAATTGTCAGACAACGTGATAAACGTCACTGCTTTTTCATTTATCAGCAATTTCTGCTGCCCTCAACGTGTTTTTCAACAGCATGGCTATGGTCAAAGGTCCGATTCCACCCGGGACTGGCGTGATCGCACCGGCTACCTGGGAAACTTCGTTGAAAGCCACATCGCCGACCATGCGGTAGCCTTTAGCTTTGCTGGCATCTTCCACCCGGTTGATCCCCACATCGATCACCACCGCCCCCGGTTTCACCCAGTCGCCCCGCACCATTTCAGGCTTGCCCACAGCCGCGACCAGCACATCCGCCTGCCTGACCACATCGGGCAGGTTCTTGGTGCGCGAATGACAGATCGTCACCGTTGCGTTGGCTTTAACCAACAGCAAAGCCACCGGCATCCCCACAATATTGGAGCGCCCCAGCACCGCAGCATTTACCCCCTCCAATGAGGGTAATTCTCTGTGAAGCACATACATCACCCCTTCAGGGGTGCAGGGAACAAACAAGGGTTCCCTACCCTTCTGCGCCAGCCTGCCAATATTGATCGGATGAAACCCGTCGACATCCTTTTCAAGGGCCACCACACTCAGTGCCTTTTCTTCATCCAACCCTGCCGGTAAGGGAAGTTGGACAAGAATTCCATTCACCCTGGTGTCAGCGCTTAATTCCCGGATCAATCCTTCCAGTTTCGCCTGACTGGTATCTGCCGCCAATTCATGACCATAAGACTCGATTCCCACTTCGGCGCAGGCCTTTTGCTTGGACCTGACATAAGATTGGCTGGCCGGATCTTCACCAACCAACACAGTTGCTAGGCCTGGTTTTGACTTACCGGCAGCGATCCGTTTAGCGACCTCTGCTGCCACTTCTGCTCGAATTTGTTCCGCTATGGCTTTTCCATCGATTATTTTTGCAGGCATTCTGGATCCTTTCTGAAAATAATTTAATTAATTATACATATCCTGATTATTTAAATATTTTTTCTCACAAGTAAAAAAGGCCTTCATTTAGTCGATCATAACCCGTGTTAAGGCTTATAATTGCGTGTTGTTCATTTTACTAACGTGGCAACACCCCAAACTTATACTTTTAGGAAATAATCCAACATTATCTATAGATCTACAGGTGCTTTTGACTGCGCCTTTTGTTGTAATTACTACTGATTTCACACCGGAATAGGATTTATTATCAATGTCAGACTATTTGAATAAATATTTTCCATTTATTAAAAGATCAGCAAGGATCACTCTATTTATTGCCTACTTTTATATCTTTTTTGAATGGATGTACTGCCTTTCAAAATCCTCCAGTTCCTATATGTATATGCTGGGTTGGCCGCAACGCATCGAAGTTCTATTTGTAGATGGTCTTGTCCTGACCCTGTTGGCTCTACTATTCTTTGCGATCGTTTGCCTGCTCCACTTCTTATTGACCCTTCTGTTCCCCAAATTTGGCAGTAAATTATTACTCTCAATTCCTCCCGCGCTGATCATTGCATCTGTGATCTTGATCGCAGTCGACAATTTCACCTATACGGTGTTCCATTTTGGTATTGTCACAACCACCAATGCATTAAGGCTTCTCTACGCAGCTGGTTTCCTGGCGATTTTATATTTTGCCGCACATTTCTTATCTGGATTAAAATCGGAAAAGAAGAAGTCCAAAGGTAAAACCATAAAGTGGATCTCGGCAGCAGCATTACTGGTAGTATCGTTTGGTTTTGTCATCTATGGAGGAGCGACACGCTCGGTTGATCTGACGAGTCTCAACGCCGATGACGAAAAAGCATCCAGTAAACCAAATGTGATCTTTCTGAGCACAGATGGATTGAACGCTGCTGAAATGTCGATCTATGGGTATCAAAAAGAGACTACTCCCTATCTGGACAGCATCAGTTCCACTTTGTTGATCGGCGAGAACAACTTCACCAATGTCGGCCACACAACCGGTTCGATCATTTCCATGCTTACCAGCAAATCTGCCTTTGAAACAAAAGTTCTCTTTCCTCCCGACATTTTACGAGGATCAAATATTTTTGAAAGTTTGCCAGCCATTCTGAAAGATCAGGGATATCGTTCCATCCAGGTCGGTGTGCCATATTATGTGGATGGTAATTCGCAGAATTTCCAGAATGCATTCGATTCGGTCAATTGTGAAGAATATCCCAATCTTCGCTATAAGATCAATAAAGCCACCGGTTATAAATTTGATGATGAAGTCTACCTGTTATACGATGTTCAAACCCGTATCAGCCAGCGGTTGCTGCATATTTTCTATATCAAGAATATGGTGAATCCGTCCAAAGTGGTCAATCAGATGTCCAAATTTGCAGATACTGATGCAGATCGGATGAACTGCCTGATCCAGAATCTGGAACAGAGCAAGGAGAATGATCAGCCGCTGTTTGCCCAGATGCACCTGATGGTCACTCACGGTCCCTATTTCTACCCAAAATCCAATACCTTCTCGAGCGGTGAGAAAGAATCTACCACCTGGATGGATGATTTCGTCGCAGATGCTGTGGTGGATTTTGACAATAACATCAAACAGCTTGTCACTTACCTGCAGGAAAGCGGACAGTATGACAATACCATCCTGGTGATCTACTCCGATCACGGCCAGCATTGGACCACCTATCGGAAAACCCCAATGATCCTGCATTTCCCCGATGACCAGTACGCAGGCACATTGACGACGAATACACAGAACATTGATGCCGCGCCAACCATTCTGGACTACATGGGGATTACCAAACCCTCCTGGATGGAAGGGGATTCCATGCTCACTGATCTGGACCCGACCCGTATTCTCATTACCGCAAATACCAACAGGCAGGCAGGTTCTGAGACTGGTCTTGTGGCTGTACCGGCAAGTCATATCGTTGCCCCGTTTTACCAGTTCAGCGAGATGACCGCGGTACAATGTCAGTATCAATACATTTTTAATTTCGACAAATTGACTGTTACCAAGAGTACGATCTACAATTATGTTGGTGGATGTCCGGCTGAAGACTTGGATTCCATCGAGAATATAATTAGTTATGGAATTAATCAATTAAAATCATTCGGATATGATGCTCCGGCTGATTGGAAATATTAGATCAACTATTCTTAATTTAGAAGGTGTAACCATGTATATCGATCCAGGTACAGGAAGTGTTCTTCTACAGATCATTCTGGCGGCTGCATTGAGCCTTGGTGTCGTGATCAGAATTTTCTGGAAAAAGATCAAAGCGCTTTTCAGCAAAAATTCCAATACGACCTCGGCTGAAGACGAATTACTTGATCCTGATAAAGGGGAAAATCAGTGAGCAATAAGGTCGCATCGTCATTCAGGGATCCATCCGGTTTTATGTTCACCAGAGGCGAGAAACTCTTTCGCCAGGTGAACCAGGTCTACAAAGAAGATTATGATCTTCTCATGTCTTCCGGACTGTACGATAAACTGGTCAAACTAAAGTGGATGGTTGTCCACCAGGAAACTAATGAATCCCCGTTGGTCCCGGAGATCGCTTACAAGGTCATTGAACCTAATAAAGTCCCGTTCATCTCATATCCGTATGAATGGTCGTTTTCACAATTACGCATTGCCGCACTGCTCACCCTTGCCATCGAAAAACAGTCATTGAACTTTGGCATGAGCCTCAAAGATGCCAGTGCCTATAATATTCAATTCGTCAATAATTCGCCTGTCCTGATCGATACCCTTAGCCTGACCAAATATCGTGAAGGGGAACCTTGGGTGGCATATCGCCAGTTCTGTCAGCATTTTCTCGGTCCGCTGGCTTTGATGAGCAAAGTAGATCTTCAGTTGCAAAAATTGTTGATCAATTTTATCGATGGGATTCCCCTTGAGCTTTGCAGCAAACTGCTTCCCGGCTCCACCCGGATAAATTCAGGCTTGATGATGCATATTCACATGCACGCATCCGCTCAGCAGCGCGCCAATAAAGAACAATCCCTGGGGAAGAACAGCCCGGTCAAATCTGCCAATATTTCCAAGACTGGACGACTGGCATTGATCGAGAGCCTTGAATCGACCATCAAGGGATTGAATTGCAAGATCAATGGCGAACTATGGGCTGACTACTATGCCAACACCAACTACTCCACGGATGCCTTTGAAGAGAAAAAGAAACTGGTCTTTGAGACAGTCTCCGCCCTGGATCCTCATATGATCTATGATCTGGGTGCCAATACCGGTATTTTCAGCCTCGAAGCAGCCAAAATTCCCGGCAGTCTGGTGATCTCCAGCGATATCGATCCTGAAGCAGTTGAGATCAATTACCAGGAACTCAAGAAGCAAAAGATCGAGAATGTACTGCCCCTGGTGATCGACCTGACCAACCCCACCCCATCTATTGGTTGGGATAATGCTGAACGCGGTTCATTCCTGACCCGGGAGAAAGCAGATGTTGTGATGGCCCTGGCTTTGATCCATCACCTGGCTATTGCCAATAATCTGCCGCTCTCCTCCATCGCTGCTTCGTTCTCCAAATTGGGTAAATACCTTCTGTTGGAATTCGTTCCCAAAGAAGACAGCCAGGTGGTCCGCCTGCTCAGTTCGCGCGAAGATATCTTCCCAAATTACACGCTTGAAGGTGTCAAACAGGAATTCAGCGGCTATTACAAACTAATAAAAGAAATTCCAATCAGCGGAAGCAAACGCACGTTATTGCTTTTTGAAACATCAGGAAAGTAAAATATCATTGCGCACTTTACCAATATAGAATTCTTGCTGATGGTAAAATAACCTAAATGAATATTCTCAGGAGATGTTTTCAATGAGCAAAATTTGCGTAGTGGGGACTGGCTATGTCGGTTTGGTAACTGGCACCTGCTTTGCTGACTTGGGGAATGAAGTGACGTGTCTGGATGTCGATCCGGAACGGATCAATAAACTTCTCAACGGCGAGATGCCAATCTATGAACCCGGATTGGAACAGATCGTCGTTCAGAATGTTCGATCAGGTCGGTTACATTTCTCAACAGACTATCCCGAGGCTTTAAAAGGTGCTGAATTTGCCTTTATCGCAGTCGGTACACCCTCGGGTACAGACGGCGAAGCTGATCTCCAGTACGTTCGTTCCGCCGCGGAAGCCATTGCAGATAACGTCAATTGGCCGATCATTGTCATCAACAAATCCACCGTCCCGGTAGGGACAGGTGATTGGGTGGCAGAAGTGATCAATCAACGCCGCGGCACTGATCCTTTGGAATTCAGTGTTGTCTCTAATCCAGAATTCCTGCGTGAGGGTTCCGCCATTGGTGATTTTATGAATCCAGACCGCGTCATTTTAGGATCATTAAATAAAGCGGCAGCTGAAAAAGTGTCTATTTTGTATCAACCGCTTCGCTGCAATATCATGATCACAGATCTACGTACTGCTGAAATGATCAAGTATGCCTCCAACGCGTTTTTGGCTACCCGCATCTCTTTTATTAATGAGATTGCCAATATCTGCGAAGCTCTTGGCGCGGATGTTACAGAAGTTGCCCGCGGAATGGGGCTGGACAAGCGTATCGGCCCGAGCTTTTTGGATGCTGGTCTGGGTTGGGGCGGTTCCTGCTTCCCCAAGGACGTGAAAGCACTGGAACATATGGCCGTTTTACACGGTACGCAGCCTCAATTGTTGCAAGCAGTCATGGAGATCAACCGTAATCAGCGCCGCCGCGCGGTGATGAAATTGCGTAAATCGCTTGGCAGCTTGAATGAAAAAACGATCGGCGTTCTCGGTCTGGCCTTTAAACCGAACACAGATGACATCCGCGAATCACCTGCCCTTGAGATCATTCACCTGCTGCAGAACGAAGGCGCTCATGTAAAGGCGTATGATCCCCAGGCTGAAGAGACCGCCAGTAAGGTAATCAGCAATGTCAAACTGTGTGAAAATCCATATCAGGTAGCCGAAGGGGCAGATGCGCTTTTATTAGCAACCATGTGGAATGAGTTCAAGCAATTGGATTTCACACGTATCTACAAGATCATGAAGCACCCAATCCTTCTTGACGGCCGTAATCTCTGGGATGCAGAGCCATTGCGGGCTCTGGGATTCAAATACATCGGCGTTGGCCGTGCAGTGAATGGAACCTTCAAAGAAGAAGACTAATAACCAAGCACGTACAGAATACAGCCGAATTACTCGGCTGTATTTTTTATTCCTGATTTTGGTATAATGCCATGGAAGGAGATTATCAAATGGGATTTATTACTTGGATTATCGTTGGCGCAATCGCTGGTTGGTTGGCCGGTAAAGTAGTCAAAGGCCGCGGTTTTGGCCTTCTTGGCAACATTATTGTAGGTGTTGTCGGTGCGTTGTTGGGCGGCTGGATCGCGAATTCCCTATTGGGAATCGGAGGAGCAAATTCCGGTTTCAACCTTCCCACCCTGGCAATCGCGTTTGGCGGCTCCGTGGTTCTTCTTTTCATACTGAAATTGTTCAAAAAATAATCTGTTTTACACCAGCCCCTGCATTGAGCACATTGCAGGGGCTGGTTTTATTTTTTAAGGTTTCATGGTATATTCACAAAATCGCACCTTGATCCTTCGGTCTTAAATATGCATGCCATTCAATATTTTCTGAATTCATCCTTCTCAGTGCTCGTAGTCTCCCTTCTGGTTTCTACAGGAGTATTCCTGGTCCGGACGGGGAGAAAACACGATGGACAAAAACCTGTTAATTGGATCTGGGGCTTGTGCCTGACCGGCTTTATCCTCTCGGTTACCAACATTCTCTGGAATACCGTTTCGTTGGCACCATTTTTCGATGGTTTTCAGCTCTATGCCAATATTAACCTCGTCCCGGTTGTCAGCATCATAAAGATGATAAAAACGATCTTCACCTCGGACCCTTCTTTTTTTTCGATCATTAACCTGTTTGGAAATATCGGATTCTTCATTCCAATTGGATTTTTCCTGCCCTTCATTTCAAAGCGTTTTTCCTCTTTTTGGCTGGCAACCTTTTTTGGCTTTTCCTTTTCGCTGCTGATCGAAGTCTGGCAATTATTTCTCCCGGCAAGAGGGACTGACATAGACGATATCATTCTCAATACCCTGGGCATGATCATTGGATATTGCCTGTTCCTTCTAGTTTCAAAAATCTTTCCAAAACTGCCTCAGGCCATCCGGGAATAAATCCGGGATGGCCTGCATCTCTTTACTGGTCCTCGAATTGTTCCAACCTGATTGAAATGTCTTGCTTAACTCCAGAAGACTCAAATTCGTTTAATATGGACTGCCAGCCAAACAACTGGCTGAAAACGATCGTTACATCATCCGCCAATAGCGGCTCGATATTCTGTGCAGCCAATTCCAGCATAAACTCGTCAGTCAAATTATCCTGACCTTGATAAAGCGCGATCAAAGCTCCCGATGAATCATCAGAAGCGATACGATTTATCGAGACCTTACCACAGCCAGTGCAGCGGTGGATCAGCATCAACTCGCCGCTCTTTCCTTCAGAATATTTGTTGCGGGTCTTTTTGATGGTCAACCCAACCGGTTTCATCTTTGACTGGCAGATGGCTTTTCGGTCTCCCGCCTTGTTTTCATCTACATGTTTTGACCACAAGCAGACCGGACAATGATTGCGGTTATTGACACCAGCGAGTTCCCTGTCTATTGAGACAATAGCTCCACAGTTCACACACTTGAATTGGGTTTCTGGTCTTCTGTCTCCAATCAAATTACTATTAAATTTGTGTTCTCGTTTATTGATCTTTTGAAAGTTGTTACTTTCTGAATCAAAATGGTTATATTTATTCTTCGATGATCTGTTACTCATTGGTACCTCAAAAACAAAAAAAGGCCATGGGAATATCCCATGGCCTGGAAATGGAAAACTTATCGACTTGTAGTTCAGTTCAAAAGAATTTGAAATACTTTGTCATAAAAAACAACCACGGGAAAGGTGCTCCCGTGGTCGCCGCAGTTAAAATCAATAACTGGTGGACTACCGCTACGGGCGCACCTCGTTGATTATTTTTACGACAATTACCGAACCTAAATTATATATACAACGTCTCCAATTAGTTTTCAGAATCCAAATTTATCATAACTTTGTATCATTTGTCAATGAAGAACCTCTTCTGGTTTTGATTTCCAATAATATGGTCGTTTTTGACTCTGTTTGTGTGTGCCCTTTTTGAGATTTCGCGCTTCGATCCGTGCCTGCTTTTTTTGCTCATTGAGCAATTTCATTTGCCTTGAATACTCGTCTTCGTTCTCAAGGATCTTCCCGGTATGGATCGTTTCGATCAGGAAGAAAACCATTAGCATGATCGAGACCAGGATGGCGAACACATTGAATAATGAAGTTGCGCCAAATGGTGTCCAAACCTTGGGTACACCAAAGAAGAACATCAGTGTATTTGCCATGATTCCCATCACCCGGATCTCCGTCGGGCCAATCTTCGCCATCGAAATGCGGAACACACCCCGGGTCATCATCACTAGGTAAACCATGATCGATACAGATAAGTAGCTGACCAACCCAACCATCGCCACCCGAAAATCGATATAAGGAGAAAGTCCCAACCCCATAAATACCAGGATCTCACTTATGGTGTCGATCACATGGTCAATGAACATTCCATAACGCGGTCGTTCGATGTGTCGTGTACGGGCAAGATTTCCATCCAGGCTGTCACCAAACCAGTTGAGGAGAAGGCCAAACGAAGCCAACCAGAGAAAACCCTTATTGATCGAGGTCATCCAATAACTGAAGAAGATCAATAAACTGGCAAAAAGGCCAAGGCCGGTCAACATATCCGGCGTCACCCAGGACGGCATCTTCTTTGCAAGCCACGCAAGGGCTGGACGCTCCAATGGCCCCAATAAAATGTCATTGATGCGTACATGAGATTTCAATTGATTTTCGTCCATCTCTCCTCGATTCTGCTGGTTACTTTCTGATGTTTTGCATTTTGAACGATTCTATATTTCCAATTTGAAAAGTGTATGTGCAATAATTCACATTTACACCTGGTAAACTAATATGCCAAAATACCTGATTTAATTTAATACTCGGAAAGTATAAGAATTCTGTTTACTATTTATAAAAAAATCCCGGAATTATCGTCCGGGATTTGGGGGCTAACAAGATCATACTTTTTGGTGGTGCAGTTCCAGGTAATCTTTTAAGAATTTCCCTGTGTACGAGTTGTCACATTTGCAAATATCTGCCGGTGTACCAGTAACGATTAGCTCGCCTCCCCGGTCGCCGCCCTCAGGGCCTAGATCGATAATGTGGTCCGCGACCTTAATAATATCCAGGTTGTGTTCAATGATCAGCACAGAGTTACCGGAATCCACCAGGCGCTGCAGCACTTCGATCAGCATGTGTACATCCGCGGCATGTAAACCTACTGAAGGTTCATCCAAAACATACAGCGTCCGGCCCGTTGCCCGACGCGATAGCTCCTTGGCCAGTTTCACCCGCTGTGCCTCTCCCCCAGAGAGGGTTGTTGCCGGTTGGCCGATGCGAATATAACCCAGACCGACGTCTTGCAGTGTTTGCAGCTTTGACTTAATCGCTGGAATGGACTCAAATATCTTTAATCCTTCTTCAACGGTAGTATCTAATACATCGGCGATGGAAAGACCTTTGAATTTCACCTGTAGGGTTTCGCGGTTAAAGCGCGCCCCATGGCACACATCGCAGGGAACATAGACATCCGGGAGGAATTGCATTTCAATACGTAACTGCCCCTGCCCCTGGCAGGCTTCACAGCGGCCTCCGTGGACATTGAAGGAAAAACGATTGCTTTTATACCCGCGCATCTTACTGTCCGGCAGCCCGGCAAACAGGGTTCGGATCTCATCGAACATCCCGGTATACGTTCCCGGATTGGAACGCGGCGTCCGCCCGATCGGTGATTGATCGATCTCGATCACTTTATCCAGGTACTCCAATCCTTCGATCTTCTCCACTTTTCCGGGTGTAGTATGTGCCCGATTGAGGTCTCTTGCCAGGTAATTGTAAAGAATATCGTTCATCAAGGTGGACTTACCTGACCCTGAAACGCCAGTGATGCAAACAAATTGTCCAAGCGGGATTTCGACATCCAGATTCTTCAGGTTGTTCTCATTGGCACCCACGATCTTCAAGGCCTTGCCGTTGCGTGGATGCAGTTTCTTCGGGATAGGGACCTGCTTGCGGCCTGAAAGATAGGCTCCGGTCAGGCTTTTTGGATTCGCCAGTATATCTTCAACTGTTCCCTCTGCGATCACTTTACCGCCGTGTTCACCCGCCCCCGGGCCTAGATCAACGATCCAATCCGCGGACCGGATGGTATCCTCATCATGTTCCACCACCAGAACGCTGTTCCCCTGGTCTCGTAGATGCTTGAGCGTTGCCAGCAATTTATCGTTGTCACGGGGATGCAGCCCAATGGAAGGTTCATCCAGCACATACAATACGCCCATCAGGTGCGATCCGATCTGTGTGGCCAGGCGGATTCGTTGTGCTTCACCGCCTGATAGGGATCCTGCCGACCGGTTCAAGGTAAGGTAATTGAGTCCTACATCCACCAGGAAACCCAACCGAGCGTTGATCTCATTGACTACCTTCTCTGCAATGGTGATCTGGCGCTCAGTCAGTACGACCCCAGCTTTGGACAACTTTCGAACAAACTCCAGGGTACGGTTGATTGGCCACGAGGTTACTTCAACAATATTATGTCCATCCACCGTAACCGCCATCGCTTCAGGGCGTAGGCGGTTTCCCTTGCAAGTTGGGCAGGGACGGTCGCTCATGAATTCGCCGATCTTATTGCGGATGTAATCGGAATTGGTTTCGCGATAGCGGCGTTCCAGGTTGGGAATGATCCCTTCAAACGCGGCTTCGAAGCTCGTTTCCCGGTTATTACGGCCTTCCATTTTTACCGCGACTGGTTCTGCTCCTGTCCCATAAAGGATCTTATCCAGTTTTTCTGGAGCAATTGATCCAACGGGTTCATCCAGGTTGATCTGATACTTTTTGGCGACAGCCTCTACCATTTGCCAGTAATACCCGCCGTTCTCTTTGGGACCGCTCCATTCGAGTGCTGCGATGGCGCCGTCATTCAAAGATCGATCCACATCGGGGATCAGCAGATCTTTAGAGATCTCCAACCGGCTTCCCAACCCCTGGCAATCCGGGCAGGCACCATGGGGAGTATTGAAAGAAAATGTTCTTGGTTCCAACTCTGGCAGGCTGACCCCGTGTTCCGGGCAGGCAAGATGTTCAGAAAACAAAACGTCTTGTGCAGGCTCGGTGCTGAGGTCCTGAACGGTCAGATACCCTTCGCCTACTTTCAGTGCTGTTTCAACCGAATCCGTCAGTCGTGAAAGGAATGTGCGCGCTTCTTCGCTTTCCTGAGAATGCGAGATCACCAGTCGGTCCACAACCGCTTCAATGGTGTGGATCTTATAACGGTCCAATTCGATCTCGTCATCAAGGTTATATACCTTTCCATCTACACGCACACGAACAAAACCAGCTTTGCGAATTTCTTCAAATACTGCCTGGTAGGTGCCCTTTCTGGCACGGACCACCGGGGCCAGAATGAGGATCTTGCTTCCTTCTGCCATTCCGTTGATCCGGTCAACGATCTCCTGTGCGGATTGCTTCGAAACTTCGCGGCCGCAGATCGGACAATGCGGAATACCTACCCTTGCAAATAGTAAACGCAAATAATCATAGATCTCGGTAACAGTACCAACCGTGGAACGCGGATTGTGTGAGGTGGATTTCTGATCGATGGAAACTGCCGGTGATAATCCGTCTATAGAATCCACATCCGGTTTATCCATTTGCCCCAGGAATTGCCGGGCATAAGCAGATAAACTTTCCACATACCGTCTCTGCCCTTCGGCAAAGATCGTATCAAATGCCAGGGAGGATTTTCCCGAGCCGGAAAGGCCAGTGATCACTACCAGTTTATCGCGGGGAATTTCAACAGAAATATTCTTCAAATTATGTGAGCGAGCGCCCACGACACGAATTGAATTAGGGTTCATTTTCATTACCTATCTGAACATATTTTCTATTTATGGTATTGTACCATAAAAGCAACTGATAATTATATCAGCCGTGTCAAATCGTTTTTTATTGCCTTAATAAAATATAATAATGAAACACAGAGATACATTAGCTCTACAGTTGAGGAGACTATGGAATATCGAGATTTTGGGAATACCGGAATAAGGGTCAGCGAGATAGGCCTGGGAGCCTGGCAATTAGCCAACCCGGATTGGGGAACAAGCGACACCAGTGAAGCGATGCGTATTATTCAAGCCTCTCTTGATGCTGGCTGTAATTTTTTTGACACTGCCCCTGGGTATAACAGCGGTAAAAGCGAAGAATTTCTTGGGCAAGCATTAAAAGGGCATCGTAAAAACGTGATCATTTCTTCAAAAGTTGGTCACAAAGTAGACGGATCATCCGATTTCAGCACTCCCGCGATTCGCCCCTCAGTGGAAGGCAGCTTGAAAAGATTACAGACGGACTACCTGGATATCTTGCTCATGCATAATCCGGCTCGTGAAATGATGGATGGCAGAGTAAACGACCAGTATGAGGAGCTTGAAAAACTAAAGCAGGAAGGGAAGATCCGTGAGTATGGCATTTCACTGGATTGGCGGGTGGAACTGGAAACCCTGGTCGCGACCACCAAGAGCAAAGCGTCTGAAGTGCTGTATAACGCTTTTCACCAGGAACCTGGCGGTGCTTTCGCGGCTGCCAACGCTGCTGGAGTTGGGTTGATCGTCAAAGTCCCTCTTGATTCAGGTTGGTTATCGGGAAAATTCAAAAACACAACACAATTCAATGATATCCGCAGCCGTTGGACACCGGAAATATTGGAACGCCGCTTTGCGCTCCTAGAAAAATTCTCCGCTCTCGTTCCATCAGGAATGTCGATGTCTCATGCTGCTCTGCGTTTTATTCTTGCTCAAAAAGAGGTATCCACGGTGATCCCCGGGGCAAAGACAGTGCAGCAGGCCCTGGATAACTTTGCCGCATCCGATAAAAAATTGGACCCTGAGGTTGTTCAAGCGATCAAAGACTTGTGGAAAGCTGAAATCGACGGTAACCCGCTGCCCTGGTAGATCTGGAATAAACCGAAGTAGAAAAACTGAACCTGGTCATTTTCGACCGGGTTCAATTATTTTTTGTTACTACTCTAGTGTTACCTGTGAGTAAGCGCTGTATTGATTGCCATCCAGATCTTCAGCAATAAAGCCCACAACATAGTCTCCAGGCTGTCCGGGTGTTGATTCCCAGGTGAAATAATAATCACCAAAGGTCAAGGTTCCCCCTTCTTTCGTGTACGACTCACCAGAATCGAGAGAAAGCCATCGTTGCAGGACCGTGAACTGATCGCCATTTTGCGGGATGATCTCACTCATACCGCCAGTGCCATCATCACCGGTATAGCCGTAGATGCCATTCTCTTCACCATCAGTAAAATACATGATGGCCGAAACCGTGGATCCATCCGAATAGGTATATTTGCCAACCACTGAATAAGTAGGTGACTCATCCTGTGCGCCATAATCGGATGGTTCGATTAATGCGAACTCTGAATTTTCGCCATCATTGATCGCAAAGAGAGAACCGTCCCATTCAAATTCAAGATCAACGCTGTCAGTATCACCCCAATCCGGGTAATAAATTCCAGAATATTCTTTGGTATCATCTGCGAAAATATAATCTTCATCAGAGACCAGGACACTGTTGGAATCTGCATCATAATACCCGATGAATGAATAGATAAAGCCGATCTTTGATCCATGAACGGTTGAAGTGAATGTGATCGGGGAAGATACACTCACAGTATCGGATGAGACATGGATCGGATCGACAGTCAGTTCCTCAGCACCCGGCGCAACAGCCTCTTCGACATTCTCCGGTTTGGAGACGCTGCCGACCGCAGGCTCATAAGCAGACAAACCATAATGATAGGAGAGAAAATCATCCCAATGGCTTTCTTCGGCAAAATTTGAAGCCTCTTGGACATAACTGTCCACACCCGAGAGATCCGAAGATGTGTAAAGGTCGGAAACCGGAAAATAGATCGTGATCCCGGTCGAACCTGACCGTTCATCCCCATGTTTTTCACGGATCAATGCATCGGAGATGCTGCTTTGTAATTTTGTCGCGGCAACCACAACATCTTCAGAACCGGTCATTTCACCCGCCAGTGAGGCAAAATTACCCAGATCAATATAGGATTTTGGTTCTTCATCCCCAAAGACGCTTTCGTAGGATTGGGAATAGGTACGGGCCTGGGCAATTTCATCCTGGCTAACGTCCGCTATCTTATCGGAAAAGTTGTTAAGAGAATCAAGCACATCCGGAATTACTGAGAGATCCACGGCTGATAAAGTGACATCAGCAGAATATTCTTTTGCAGCCTGTTGTTCAGTTGATTTATCATTGCCCATCAAATAGGCACGCTCGTCGTCTGAAATGATCATCTGATCGTTGACAATATATGAATCCACAATATTTGCAGCCATCTGTCTTCCGCTCATTGAAGGATCATTAACCAGGTCGGTCAAAAATGAGCTGTAAGCCCAACCCATGGCTGGTTCTGTTTCCTCAGAAGCAACAGAATAATTCGCGAAAGGAGCGATGGCGCTGTATACTTCAATTTGCCCCATCAAACAAGCATCAAAGCCAACGAATTCAAACTTGTCGATCCCGGTGGTCCTGATCGAATTGGACAATGCTTCCGTGATCTCTGTCATGTAAAGCTGATCATCCGGGTCTGGATCGTAATCCGTCCAGCCGCCCGGCCAACCCATTCCGTGATCGGCGAGGATCAGGGCATATTTTTTCGCCGGATAGTTCTGAATTCCCCAGGTGATGAAATCTTCCAGGGTCTTCTCATCCGACATATTCAGTTCACCCATATCTTCAATTTCTTCAGAATTGATCGTGGTTAGATCTTCATCTTTCGTTACATAGAATCTTTTGGTAGTGGTCCAATTCCCGTCTCCATCGAATGCGCCGTCATATCGATCAAATTGGGAAACGATATTGACCTCGTCCGTAGAGCCAGCCATTTCGGCTTCATTAAGATCATTGACGGTATCTTCTTCCAGAATGTCATCGTCTGCATCCTGGTACATCAATACTGTCCATTCAGCGCCAGCCTGCGCAGGATCGTTCACAGTGCTTGTTGCGGCTTCTTCTGTGGAGTTGGTATCGGTAGCGGTGGGCTGATCCGTCATCAGATGAGAAACTATCACAAGAGCTCAACAACAAAAAGCTTAACACAAGCAAAATACTAACAATCTGGGAAAATATTTTCTTATGTGATTTCAAAGTCTGATTGTGAGGCCTGGAATCGGTGGATCTCATGGATTCTCCTGTAACGATGCAATATGTGAAATGAAATAATACTGAAGGAATATTTATAGCATATTTCGGTAAATTATCCAATTCAAATGCAATTTAGATAATTATTGTATAATATATCATAATAAATAAAGGAGTTCTCATGAAAGTAACCTCAACTAAACCGATCAAGATCGCTATCGTAGGCGTTGGCAATGTTGGCGCTACGTTTGCTTATGCTCTGCTTGGCAGCGCGCTAGCCTCTCAGATCGTTCTCATTGACCAGAATCATAAACGTGCCGAAGGCGAAGCGATGGACCTGAACCACGCAGTCCCGCTAACCCATTCCACGAAGATCTGGGCAGGCGATTACTCCGACTGCGCTGGAGCTGCCATTACAGTGATCACCGCTGGAACCGCGCAGCGCGAAGGAGAAACCAGACTGGACCTGGTGGCACGGAATTATCAGATATTGCAATCTATTGTTCCTCAGGTGGTCAAATATAATCCTGATGGAATTTTGCTGATCGCTTCCAATCCGCTGGATGTCCTCAGTTACGCTGCATTAAAATTATCCGGTCTACCCTCCAACAAAGTGATCGGCTCGGGTACGATCCTGGATACTGCCCGCTTCCGTTACATGCTCAGCCAGCATGCTGAAGTTGATCCACGCAGTGTGCACGCCTACATCATCGGCGAACACGGCGACAGCGAGGTACCCGTCTGGTCTCTAGCCAACATCGCCGGCATGCCCCTGGAAGATTACTGCAAAATGAACTGCGAGCAGTTCAACCATGATGTATATGAAAAGATCTTTGAACAAACCCGTGACGCGGCCTACCAGATCATCGAACGCAAAGGTGCTACATTCTACGGCATCGGAATGGGTTTGGTACGTATTTGTGAAGCTATTCTGCGCGGGCAGCACACGGTACTATCTGTTTCGACCTTGATTAATAATTATTACGGCATCGATGATGTTTACCTCAGTTTACCCTGTGTTATCGGCCGGGATGGCGTTCAAAAATTCCTTCACCTGCCCCTTGATGAGAAGGAGATTGCCGGCTTGCAAAAATCGGCAAACGTCCTCAAAGAGACAATAAAGACTCTGGGAATATAAAACAACATTTGTTCGTAACCCCGCTTGAATTGGCGGGGTTTTTATTTTTGCATGATTATCCATTTCTTATATAATGAACTCATCTCACTTGAAAGGATCTTTGTTTATGGAAGATTCAGCAGTTCTCCCTATCGAAGACGAAAAACTACATAAGAAAGCCATACGCGCCTGGACGATGTACGACTGGGCAAATTCGACTTTCGCCACCACGATCATGGCAGCCGTATTACCCGTTTATTATTCATCTGTTGCCGCCGGGAACTTGCCAGCGCATATCGCCACCGCCTATTGGGGATTCACTTCCTCAATCTCTGCCGCGATCGCAGCCATCATTAGCCCGATCCTGGGGGCTGTCGCCGATTTTCGTGGATCAAAGAAGCGGTTCCTCACCATTTTCATGCTTCTGGGCGTGACCGGCACTGCTCTGCTGTATTTCATCCAGTCTGGTGACTGGTTGCTGGCTTCCATATTCTTTGTATTCGGGAATATTGGTTTTGCAGGCAGTCTCGTCTACTACGATGCGCTGCTGCCCCATGTCGCCCGCCCTGAAGAGATCGATAACGTTTCTTCACGCGGATATGCCATGGGCTACATCGGCGGCGGCATCTTGCTGGCGATCAACCTGGTGATGATCATGTTTGTTCCCAGCCTGGTTCCCAGCCTGGATGCCGGCCTGATGACCCGTCTTTCCTTTGTTACGGTCGCCGTTTGGTGGGCAGTCTTCACTCTTCCCCTACTCCTTAACGTCAAAGAACCCCCGCGCCGGATTCAGGAAGGCGAAGAATCCCTTCACCCGATCACGGTCAGCTTCAAGCGCCTCGGTCAGACCTTCAAAGAGATCCGCAAGTATCGCGACCTTTCCATGGCCATGTTAGCCTTCTGGATCTACGCGAATGGCATCGGTACAATAATCGTCATGGCTACTGCCTACGGCACCGAGTTGGGATTCAAACAAACCACCTTGATTGGTACCCTGCTAATGGTACAGTTTGTCGCCGCTCCCTTTGCCATGCTCTTTGGCTGGCTCTCAAAAAAGATCGGCACCAAGAAGGGTATCTATCTGAGTCTGTCCATTTATACCGTTATTGCTATTGCCGGGTACTTCCTGTATCATGAATGGCAATTCTGGGTACTTGGCTTTGCCGTTGCCACCGTTCAGGGCGGCAGCCAGGCCTTAAGCCGCTCCCTGATCGGTAAGATGATGCCGAAAAGCAAGTCTGCTGAATTCTACGGCTTCTTTAGTGTTTTTGAAAAATTCGCCTCGATCCTTGGGCCGGCCATTTTCGGCGTTGTTTCCACCATTATGGGTGAATCCCGTCTGAGCATTGCTTCATTGGTCATCTTCTTTGCGCTGGGAATTTTTGTTCTGACCAAAGTAAATGTGGAGCGTGGTGTGGAAGTCGCTCAAAAAGAAGAGCAGGAACTAGTAGCTGCTGCTCAATAATTTTTTCTTCATAAGTAGAATGCCCCTGGATTTTCTCTCCAGGGGCATTCTACTTACTTGGTTACTTCATAGAGTTCCAGCAGCACACCGCCGGTACTTTTTGGATGGACAAAGGCCATTTTCCGCCCGGGCAGTACCGAGGGTTCTTCACTGAGCAGACGCACCCCTTTTGCTTTCAATTGCGCCATCATCCCCGCGATATCATCCACTTCGATACAGAGATGATGCATTCCACCCCCGCGTTCTGCCAGGAATTTAGCCACGCCGGAATCATCGGTGGTGGGTTTGACCAGTTCGATCTCGCTCTCGCCTACAGGAAGGAAGGCAACCGTCGATTTCTGACTGGGAACTTCTTCCACATGATTCAGCTCGAGTCCCAGAGCATCGCGCCAGAAACTCAATGCCTGATCGATATCGGCAACCGCCACAGCCACATGATTGATCTTCTTAAGTTTTGCCATAATTGCTCCTGTGATCTATCCCCAGACTGGGGGCTGATACTCTCCCCAGACCTTGCGCAGCACACCGCAGATCTCTCCCAACGTTATATCATTTTCAACGCAGGTGATAAAAAGCGGTATCAGGTTCTCATTTTGTTTAGCCGCGTTACCCAGGGTGCCCATTAGCTCGGTCACCTTTTTATTGTCACGATTCTTGCGCAATTCAGCCAGTCTGGCACGCTGTTCGGCTTCGATGGACGGATCAACCTTCAATCGTTCCAGTTCGATCTTGTCTTCAGACTGAAAGGCATTGACGCCGACCACGATCTGCTCTTTGTTTTCCACAGCCATCTGGGCTTTATAGGCTGAATCGGAGATCTCGTTTTGCATGTAGCCTTTTTCAATGGCCGCCAGCGCGCCACCCAGGTCATCGATCCTGCGGATATATGCCATGGCCCGTTTGGCGATCTCGTCTGTCAAATATTCGACCACATAAGACCCGGCCAGTGGATCGATGGTATCGGCCACACCGGATTCATGGGCAATGATCTGCTGAGTACGCAGCGCGGTCCGCACTGATTTCTCCGTAGGCAGCCACAGGGCTTCATCCATGGAGTTGGTATGCAGCGATTGGGTGCCGCCCATCACTGCCGCCAGGGCCTGCAGCGTCACGCGTACAATATTGTTCTCAGGCTGTTGTGCGGTCAATGTAGATCCGCCGGTTTGTGTGTGGAAACGCAGCATCCACGACTTGGGATCTTTGGCCCCGAAGCGCTCACGCATGATCTGCGCCCAGATGCGCCGAGCCGCCCGGAACTTGGCGACTTCCTCCAGGAAATCATTGTGGGCCGCGAAGAAGAAAGAGAGCTGCGAAGCAAAGTGGTCCACTTCCAAACCGGAGGCAATAGCCGCTTTAACATATTCAATGGCATCCGCTATCGTGAACGCCACTTCCTGGACCGCGGTGGAACCGGCTTCACGAATGTGATAGCCCGAGATACTGATGGTATTCCAGTTTGGGATCTCTTTTTCACAGAACTGGAAGCTGTCTGTGATCAGTCTCAGCGAAGGCGCGGGTGGAAAGATATAGGTACCGCGGGCGACATATTCTTTTAAGATGTCATTCTGGATCGTTCCGCGAAGGGCTTTCATTTCCACACCCTGGTGCTTCCCGACAGCAATGTACATCGCCAGCAGCACCGCAGCCGGGGCGTTGATGGTCATGCTGGTAGAAACCTTGTCCAGCGGGATCTGGTTGAAGAGGGTTTCCATGTCTTTCAGCGAAGAAATGGAAACGCCGACCTTGCCGACCTCGCCCAGCGACATCGGGTCATCTGCATCGTAGCCGATCTGTGTAGGCAAATCAAAGGCTACGGAGAGACCGGTCTGCCCCTGTTCAAGCAGGTAGCGGTAGCGTTTATTGGATTCGGCCGCGCTGGCAAAACCGGCATACTGCCGCATGGTCCAGAAACGGCTGCGGTACATGGTCGGCTGTACCCCGCGGGTGAAAGGGTACTCACCGGGGAAGCCCAGCTTTTCCATATAATCTTGATCAGAGGGGGTTGCCGCACGGGGAAGGGGGATTCCAGAGGGAGTGGTGAATTCTTCCTTACGCTCCTTGAATTTCTTGATCACCGGGTTGACCGAAGTCTCTTCCCATTTTGCTTTTTCTTCTTCAAGGGTCATAAATAACCTCTTCTAATGAGATTGAATCAGCAATGTCAGTATACCCTAAGTAAGAATAGGAATGAAATGATTAATCTGTTAATTTGAGTGGAGGATATTCCCGAACTTCCTTATGGTCGATTTTTGCAATTTATCAAAATTTCTGTGTTATAAATAATCAAGGGATGTTAAATGGACGAAAAAAAGATCTTGCATAGCAGAATGAGATGGATTCCCGATCCGCCTGAAGAAGACTTTAGTATCAAGGATTTGATGCTGCCTTTTCGTATTAATTTAATTCTACAAAAGTAAGTGTTGCCTTTTGTAATTGAACTAATGCCTGAAAGAGAGCAGCGAGTATCTGCTCTCTTTTTCTTTTCAGAGGAAACTATGCAAAAAACTGTCATCGCATGTGCCCTGGGGGAATGTGTTCATGTAGCTGGAGTCACCAACTTTCTGCGTCTGGCCGAACAGGCTGGTTGGCGCACGATCTTCCTTGGCCCGGCAGTACCGATCGATACTGTGATCTCAGCCGCTGAAAAAGAGAAAGCCGACCTGATCGGGGTCTCCTACCGTCTGACACCAGAAACAGGTGCCCGGCTTCTGGGAGAATTTGCCGAAGCTGCGGATGACCTCCACAGCAAGGGAATCCGTTTTGCCTTTGGCGGAACACCTCCCATCGCGGAAATCGCCCGCAGGATGGACTTTTTCGAGCAGGTCTTTGAAGGGGGTGAACCAACCGACCAGGTTCTGGCCTATTTGAATGGATTCACCCAACCGGTATCCACATTAGAAAGTTACCCCCAATCACTGATGGAGCGGATTAAGTGGAAATCACCTCGTCCAGTCCTGCGCCACCATTTCGGTTTGCCCACGATGCAGCAAACCATTGAGGGTATCAAGCAGATCGCCGATTCCGGGCTGCTGGACGTGATCTCACTGGGAATCGATCAGGACGCCCAGGAGAACTTCTACCATCCCGATCGGCAGGATCCGCGCCGCCGCGGCGCCGGTGGTGTACCGGTCCGCTCTGAAGATGACTACCGCTCCCTGTATTCAGCCAGCCGCCGCGGGAATTTTCCTCTAATGCGCACGTACTCCGGGACAGATGATTTTCTGCGGTTGGCAGAAATGTACGTTCAAACGATCAATAACGCCTGGTGCGCCATTCCCCTCTTCTGGTTCAATAAGATGGACGGACGTGGTCCCTGGGACCTGGAAGGCTCCATTCGCGAACACCAGCAGGTGATGCGCTGGTACGGAGAGAGATCGATCCCGGTTGAATTGAATGAACCCCACCACTGGGGGATGCGGGGAGCGCCGGACGTAGTCAGCGTGGTCGCTGCCTACCTGGCCGCTTACAATGCCCGCGCCTTTGGCGTGAAGGATTACATCCCCCAGTTAATGTTCAACAGTCCTGCAGGTCTTTCCGACGCAATGGACCTGGCCAAAATGCTGGCCATCCTGCGCCTGGTCGAGCCGCTGCACTCCCGCCATTTCCGCATCTGGAAGCAGACCCGCACCGGGCTTCTCAGTTATCCATTAGACCTCGACGCCGCCCGCGCCCATCTGGCCACCAGTGTATATGTGCAAATGGCCTTGAAACCCGATATTATCCATGTGGTCGGCCAATCCGAAGCGCATCATGCCGCCACTGCTGCGGATGTCATTGAATCCTGCAAATTGGCCAACCGAGCGATCCAGAATGCGCTTGACGGTGCTCCGGATTTGACTGCCGATCCCCGTATCAGGTCCCGCGCAGATGCTCTCATTCAGGAAGCAAAGATCACCTTGCATGCGATCCAGAACATTGCCGACATAGGCGTTCACGATCCCCTGACAGACCCGGCCACTCTTGCAAAAGCAGTCACTCTTGGAATTCTCGATGCACCCCAATTACAGAATAACCCCTTTGCCAGAGGAAATATCGTTACCCGCATCATTAACGGGACATGCGCTGCAACCAATCTCTCAGGAGATCTCATTCCTGAAAGACAGCGTCTTGCGGCGTTTATTAAATAATAGGAGAAAAAATGACCCATAAAATGAACTTTACCGTCATCGGAGCCGGTCATGGTGGAAAAGCAATGGCTGCACATCTGGCGAATATGGAATTCCCAACTATCCTTTACAATCGCACACCAGACCATGTGGCTGCGATCAAAGAGCTTGGTGGGATCAATCTTGAAAGTCCATATAACGGACTGAAGGGTTTTTGCCGGTTGGAGAAAGTAACTTCCAATATGGCTGAAGCACTTGAAAAAGCAGATTTGATCATGGTGGTCGTGCCCTCCTCCGCACACGCAGATATCGCGAAAACCTGCGCGCCCTATCTTAAAGATGGGCAGATCATCGTGCTGCACCCCGGTCGCACTTGCGGTGCCATTGAATTTGCCAAAGGCCTGCGTGATTGTGAATGCAAAGCAGATGTCACAATTGCAGAAGCTGAAACATTTATCTATGCGTCCCGCTCAGACGGTCCTGCCGAAGCACATATTTTCAGGATTAAAGAAGCCGTTCCCCTGGCCGCCCTTCCCGCCACCCGTACCCGCATGGTCCTCGATAAAATTCATGAGGCTTATCCACAGTACATAGATGGGGTCAACGTGCTGCAAACCGGTATGAACAACATGGGAGCTATCTTTCATCCAGCGCTCACCCTGCTGAATGCCGGCTGGATCGAATCCACACACGGCGATTACCAGTTTTACATTGAGGGCGCTACACCCTCTGTATCCCGTATCCTTGAAGCCCTGGACCGCGAACGCGTGACTGTCGCATCGTCCCTGGGTATCCGTGCCCGTACCGCCCTGGAATGGCTGAAGCTGGCCTACGACACCACCGGCGAGGATCTGCATGAGGCCATCCAGAACCAGCCCGGCTATTACGGCATCAAAGCCCCGACAACGCTCAATCACCGCTACATTTTCGAGGACGTCCCTATGAGTTTGGTGCCTATTGCCTCCCTTGGTCAGCGTTACGGCGTCTCGGTGGGCGCCATGGATTCGGTCATCCGCCTCAGTTCCTTAATGCATCGCACCGATTATTGGCGCAAAGGCCGTACCATCGACAAACTGGGAATCAACAACCTGAGCATTGGCGAATTAACAGCTTACGTGAATGAAGGAGTTCTTGAAGGTTTGAAATCATGAGGGCACTGATCATCCATTACAACCAACCTGAACGAAAAGCAATTGACAACGCTCGTTTCGCACAAATGGCCTCAGCCCTGCAAAAAGCAGGTATTGAAACAAAAGTTTGCCCGGTTAACTCAATGGAGCAGCTCAATGCCCTTTTAAATAATGAGTCCCCGGAAATTGTTTATTGTGCAGATCATCATTTACCCGGGAAAAACGCTCTTCCAGTGAATGTACATGCCCATCTGGATAGACTCGGTTTCCCATATATCGGTTCGGGCCCAGAAACACTCGAGCTCGTCCTTTCAAAATCTTCTCTGAAAACCAGATGGCAGCAGAATGGGGTAATCACTCCAGGGTACTTCCTGGTCCAAAAAGAAACTGCTGGAATAAATAAGGTGGAACAGCTTATAAAAGCTGATCATTTCCCCTACATTCTCAAACCGAACCTGGAAGGGAACAGCCGCGGTCTGGACTCCAATTCGATTGTCTTCGATCGTGAATCGTTAATTTCCAGGCTGGATGAGATCCTTCAACGGTTTCCAGAAGTATTGGTGGAAGAATTCCTGGGGGGTGCTCCCGATATTCGCGAATATACAGTAGCAATGATTGGCAATGGTACGGACCGACTGCTTATGCCCGCCAGGATCACCCTCAAACAGAAAAAAGCGCTGCGCGTTATCACTACCCAGGATAAAGATAACCACAATACGCAGGCTGAACCGGTCATAGAACCCGAATTGAACAGGCGGCTGCAGGAATTTTCTTCACATGCCTTTGATGCAGCCGGTGTTCGAGACTATGCGCGCTGTGATATTTTAATGACTGAAGATCGTTTGTTCGCTCTCGAGATCAACGGCCAGCCGATGATTCCAGACAGGTGGTTTGAAATGGCTGCATCCGGTGTTGGATTGAATTCAGAGCAATATATTGCTGCGATCTTCCTGGCAGGGATCCAACGGTATATCCGACAGGGAAAGGCCCACCTCTCTTTGCCTGACAAGATGGAGAGCTTTTTACCACAGGAGATTTTCAATAAACTGACCGAAGATCAATTGGAGTTTTCGCAAGGGATTTCTCTGATAAACTTAACTGGCCAATCCTAACATTATTTTTCAGGATAATTTCGATGAGCGATTTTTTACAATTGGCAATACTCCTGGTGATGGTCCTGGTAGCCGCCAAACTGGCAGGTTATTTAAGCACCCTTATTCACCAACCAGCCGTTTTTGGTGAATTACTGGTGGGCGTGCTGCTCGGGCCTTCATTGTTGAATATTACCCACCTTCCCTTTATCACAAATATTCATATTGAAGACTTTCTCTCGGAGCTTGGCGAGATCGGGGTTCTGCTGCTGATGTTCCTGGCCGGTCTGGAACTGCACCTCAAAGACCTTGCCAAAAACACCCGCGTTGCCGCCATCTCAGGTATCCTTGGGGTTGTACTGCCTGTAGGGCTTGGTCTGGCTTTTGGCGAATTGACCGGTATGGACTTCAATCACGGTCTGTTCCTCGGGCTCACCCTGGGTGCCACATCGGTTTCGATTTCTGCTCAAGTGTTGATCGAACTCAACCGCATTCGCAGTAAGGTTGGTCTGGCCATGCTTGGTGCGGCCGTTTTCGATGATATCCTGGTCATCCTCCTCCTCTCGATCTTCCTGGCCTTTTTATCGGGCGGCAGCGGCATTGTGCAGATCCTGCTGGTCTTCGGCAAGATGCTTGTCTTCCTGCTCCTTTCTGTCGCCTTTGGCCTGTGGGGGCTCCCCCGTCTCACCCGCTGGGCTGGCAGACTGCCAGTCAGTCAGAATGTGACCACTTTGGCGATCATCATTATGCTGGTCTATGGTCTGGCCGCCGAACTCCTCGGAGGAATGGCCGCCATTACCGGCACCTTCATCGCAGGACTGATGTTTGCCCGTACTCCGGAAAAGAAGACCATCGAGACCAACCTACACGCATTGTCTTATGCCTTTTTTGTTCCCATCTTCTTCGTCAGCATCGGCCTCAGCGTTAACCTGCGCAGTATGGACTTAAACACACTGTGGATCATCCTGGGCATTTCTATTATCGCAGTCTTGGGCAAGATCATCGGTGCAGGCGGCGGGGCCTTGCTCTGTAAATTTTCATGGCGCGAATCTCTGCAGTTGGGTATCGGTATGGTCTCGCGCGGCGAAGTCGGCCTGATCATCGCCAAGCTCGGTCTGGATTCAGGCTACCTGCCGGCTGATATCTTTTCAGCCATTGTAGCGATGATCCTCATCACCACGCTGATCACCCCCTTGATGCTCCGCGCAGCTTTTCGTTCTGAGGAAAAAAACGTGTCCCCTTTACCGGCCGAAGCCGGAATAGAAACGAATAAGGAGAGTCAATAATGTACATGATCCTCTTTGTATTACACGACCCTGATCGATTTAAAGAAGTCATCAATTCCTGGGATGCCGCCGGGGTCAGCGGCGTTACCATCCTGCCCAGCACCGGGTTGAAACGCCTGCAGGAGAATAGTTTTTTTCGCGACGATATGCCTCTCATCCCCAGCCTGGAAAGTTTGCTGGAACATGAAGAAGTGTTGAACCGCACCCTCTTCACCATCATTCCTACCGAAGAAATGGTGGATAAAGTGGTGGCTGCCACAGAAAGTGTGGTCGGTGATCTGAACAAACCCAACACCGGCATTCTGGCTGTGATTCCGCTGGCCAGGGTGTACGGTCTGGAACGCAGGGATAATTAACATGAAAATACTGGCGGATGATATTGGTACGGGGACACAGGATATTTTCCTCTTTGATTCGCAGCTCGAGATCGAGAACGGATACAAGATGGTCCTGCCCTCGCCGACTTTGATGGTAGAGCGCCGCCTGCACGAAGCCGCACGTAATCGCAGGGATGTACTGCTCAGCGGCGTGATCATGGGCGGTGGCCCATCGCACTGGGCCGCGGCGGACCACATCAAGCAGGGATTGCGCGTTTATGCCACCCCCGAAGCTGCCCGTTCCTTCGATGATGATCTGACCGCTGTTGCCGAAAAAGGCATCACCGTGGTCAGTACCGACGAAGCCGCCCGTCTGTCCGAATCGGTGGAACGAATCGAAATGCGCGACTTTGATTTCGAGGCCATCCGCAGCGCCTTTGCCCTGTTCGGTGTCTCACTCAATGATCTTGAAGCAGTGGCCATTGCAGTTTTCGACCACGGCAACGCCCCCTTTGATGTCTCCGACCGCAAGTTCCGCTTCGATTACCTCGACCAGCGCATCCGCCAGAAGAACAGCCTGAGCGCTTTCGCGTTCAAGGCGGAGGAGGTCCCGCCCATCATGACCCGCCTCCAGGCTGTGGCAGCCAGCTCGTACGATGTCCCGGCCCAGGTAGTGGTGATGGATACCGCCCCGGCGGCCGTTCTGGGCGCCACCCTCGACCCGGTCACACAGCGCCACCCACGCAACCTTTATGTCAACATCGGCAATATGCACGCTCTCGGCTTCCGCCTGGGTCCTATGGGTATTGAAGGCGTCTTCGAACATCACACGCACCTGCTCGATTCACTGCGCCTGGAAGAACTGCTCTTGCAGTTTGCTTCCGGTACCCTCACCAACGAGGAAGTTTTTGGCCATCACGGCCACGGCGCGCTCATCTACGATCCAATGCCGCTGCCCATGGAAAACGATGACTATAACGTGGTCGTCACCGGTCCGCGCCGCACGTTGCTGCAAGGGTCTCCGCTCAAACCCTATTTTGCCGTCCCCTTTGGAGATATGATGGCTGCCGGCGATTATGGCCTGCTGCGTGCCACCGCCGATGTCCTTCCAGACCTCTCGGGGCCCATCCTCGCTGCCCTTTCCGGCAAAAACAAGCCCTTACCCCCCTGGGAAATTGCTTGAACCAATTTCTGGTTTATTCTTGACCATTTGGCTGTGCTCTGGTAGAATTTTGTCCGTTGATGCCCCCATCGTCTAGGGGACCAGGACGTAGCCCTTTCAAGGCTCAAACCAGAGTTCGAATCTCTGTGGGGGCACCTGGATATCAGAAAAATCGCTGAACAAGCGGTTTTTTTGTTTAAATCAATAGATGTTGCCGAATCTCTGTGTCCTCAAGAGGACAGGTGGGCACTACCAATCAGAATAACCGCTAAAGAAGTAGGTAAATCATAATGATTTATTGAATTTCTGTTAGGGATGATATTTTACTAAGTAGACTTCGAAAGTTTTCTACAACTGTTGTAAATAATCAAATCTCTTTTCAAAATTTGCCCTAAGAATTACGTTCTTTGTATCCTTAAGATCAATTATATAATTCGAAAAATGAATTATTAATTCACTTGGTAATTTATGGGGATTTATTATTGATCGGTTATGCTCTTTATCATAACCAATTGCTTTTGGAAAATCACCAGTAATCATAATTTTTCCATCTAGGAATCCAGAATGATAAAGCATACATCTTCCATCAGAGTATAAATGATCTTCAATTCCTTCAAAATTTACTGCAAATTTTCCCTGAATCTCCGGAAATACAAGCCGAATTCCTTTCTTAAAATACCTTTGTGAAGAATTATTTCCAATATAACCATCATAAAACTTAGCTATCATTTCGAAATAAGAGAAAACAATATCCAATACTGCAAAACCTGATCCATGGATTCCTTTTTCATGAAAATTATTTGCGTCATCTTTGCCTCCATTTATAAGAATTTCTGCAATATTTAGTTTCCAACCAATAACCTGCTCTGCAAAAAGGTCTATCTTTTGGTCAATTGTTAGCGGACGAGAAAAATCAGTTAAAACGTGTTTCGGACTTATCCACATTTCTTTCCCCTCAATATTTGATATTTAATTAATGATTTTATAACATTCCTAATAATAATCAAGAAATAATGGAAAGATAAATATATAGCAGTGGAAAATTAATTATCCATATTTTTTCCCATCTCTCCTCCAATTCTTGATGAAATTTTCATACTCCCCTCTTATCATTAAGGCTGAATTCCTCTATACTCTCAAGTTCACAGCCTTATGAAAAACTTACTTCTCTCTCTCAAAAACAATAAAGAATTCCGCACCCGTTTCTGGACGGTGAACGTGCTGGTCCTAATCGCCTTGCTGGCTGCCTTTCTGCGCTTTTACCAGTTGGGGCAGAACGGCACAAACGAGTATTATGCTGCGACTGTCAAATCCATGTTGACCTCATGGCACAATTTCTTCTTCGTTTCTTATGAACCCGGCGGTTCGGTCTCCGTCGATAAGCCCCCGCTGGGTTTCTGGATCGAAGCCCTTTCCGCCCTGATCTTCGGGGTTAACAACTTTGCCTTTGCTTTCCCCAACGCCCTGGCCGGAGTGATCTCCGTTCTGCTGGTTTTTACGCTGGTGAAAAAGTCCTTTGGACGCAAAGCTGGTCTCGTCGCCGCGCTGGCCCTGGCTGCCATGCCCATCACCGTGGCCGCGGAACGCAACAATACCATCGACGGTATGCTAGTGTGTGTGCTGTTGTTGGCCGCCTGGGCTTTCTTCCGCTCGGTGGAAACCCGCCGCGTCGGCTTCCTGATGTTGGGCGCCGTCCTTGTGGGTCTGGCTTTCAACATCAAGATGCTGCAAGCCTACATGGTCCTGCCGGCGCTGTTCCTCTTCTATTTTCTCGGCGCCAGATACAAATGGGGCCAGCGGCTGCTGCATCTGACAGGTGCGTTTGCACTGTTGCTTGCCGTCTCCCTCTCCTGGGCCCTGATCGTGGATTCGGTCCCAGCCTCTGAGCGTCCCTACATCGGTTCCAGTACCAACAATACCGTCTGGGAATTGGTCATTGGTCACAATGGATTGGAGCGGTTCGAAAGCTTGCGTCAATCCTTCTCCAACGCTGGTCAGGGAGCGCCGCGGCTGGCCAATAACTACAACACCGGTCCCGGTCCCATGGGGAATCCGCCCGGAAACATGGAAGGGACAAATGGCGGTCAGAAAAACGGTTTTCCCGGCAGTCCGGCAGGGGATCCAGGCAGGCCTGGTCCGCGCAGCAATCCGAATGGGCAAATCGAACAGGGGGAACAGGCCCCGCTGCCCCGCTCCGGAGACAGCGGTTGGATGCAGCCCGGCAATGGAATGGACGGCGGCTCCGGCATGAACGGGACCGGTACGGCCGGCATTCTGCGCCTGTTCCAGGAATCTCTGGCCACCCAGGCCTCCTGGTTGCTGCCCGGTGTGCTCATCGGTCTGGTCCTCTTCGGTATCTTTGAGCGCAAACTCGGCGCCCGGATCGAACAAAAACTCAGCGTTGTCTTCTGGGCAGCCTGGCTTCTGCCTATGCTGGCTTACTTCAGCTTCACCCGGGGACTGTGGCACTCCTATTATCTGATCATGCTCGGCCCGGGCATCGCCGCCCTGTTCGGCATCACAATCTGGCTGCTCGATCACCTGCGTTCATTGTCAAAGCTTCTTGCCGGCAGCCTTGTCACTGTTCTCAGCACTGCTGTCATCGGCTTTCAGATCTACGCCATCTATAATTACCACTACTTTGCCGATTTCTTCGCCTTCCTGCTGGCGGCGGTCTGGCTGGTCTCCATTCTCCTCTACTGGATCAAACCTCACAGTACGTCATTGGCCGCTGTCTTCATAGCAATGATCATCGCGCCCCTGCTCTGGAGCGGCCTGACCACCCTGAATCCACAGGCGGGTTACAACCTTCCCCAGGCGGACCCGATCGCCAATCCTGCTGAGATCGGCCAAAAAGTGAAAACGACCTCCTCTTCTGCCCAACAGGAGCTGGTAGATTACCTGCTGGAAAACACGAAAACCAATAAATACCTCCTGGCCACCCTCAGTTCTCGTGAAGCGTCTCCCTTCATCCAGGCCACCTCCCGACCGGTACTGACCTTCGGCGGCTATACCGGCAGCGACAACATTATCGATGTTGACAAGCTGTCACAAATGATCAACTCAGGGGAACTGCGTTATGTGCTCGATAAAGGAGATCTGTTGGAGAAAAAAGCGATTTACGAATGGGTAAAGAAGAATTGCTCGGTAGTGCAGAGTCTTAAAAGCCTAGATTCTGCCCGTATTACCGCCAATGATCCTCTTTCCACAATGGAATCCAGGCTTTACGATTGCGCTGCAGCTAGCAATTGAGAATTGAGGTTTCACAAAGAAGTTTGCCGGAGATGCAGTTTGATCTCCGGTTTTCTTATCCGATCTAATCAGATAATTTCTATGATATTTCTTATAAATATCGACGTATAATGAATTTAGATAATTATTGTCTGATTATAAGGGCAAGTCAGGAGGAAATGATGGAAGTCTTGAATAAGGTATTTGTGGTCACCGGCGGCGGAAACGGCATTGGCCGCGAGTTGGTGCTGGGACTGCTCAAACGCGGTGCAAAGGTAGCCGCTGTGGATATTAGCGAGAAAGGCCTGCAGGAAACGCTTTCGCTGGCTGGCCCGCTTAAAGACAAGATGAGCACCCACATTGTCAACATCACCGATCGCAAAGCCGTAGAAGCCCTGCCGGAACGGGTGATCACTGCCCACGGAGCAGTGGACGGTCTTATCAACAACGCCGGCATCATTCAGCCGTTTGTCCGTCTGAATGATCTGACCTATGACCAGATCGACCGCACCATGAACGTAAACTTTAACGGCATGCTCTACATGACCAAGACCTTCCTCCCCTACCTGCTCAAACGCCCCGAAGCCCATATCGTCAATGTTTCCAGCATGGGCGGCTTTTTGCCGGTTCCCGGGCAGACGCTTTACGGCGCCTCCAAAGCCGCGGTAAAACTCCTGACCGAAGGACTGCGTTCCGAATTGCTCGATACCAATGTCCACGTCACCGTTGTCTTCCCCGGCGCGATCGCGACCAACATCACCGTCAATTCCGGCATTATGACACAGGAAGAGGTCAGCAAAATGGATACCGGCAAGATGCGCATGACCCTGCCTGCCGATGCCGCCCGCATAATCCTGGACGGAGTCGAAAAGAACAAGTATCACGTCTTCGCCGGCAGCGACGCGAAAATGATGGACTTTCTCACCCGCGTAGCTCCAAAAGGTGCTTCCAATTTTATATACAGCCGGATGAAATCTCTGCTCAAATAATGGAACCAGTAATAAAGGCAGGCCTGTTGATCAAATAACAGGCCTGCTCTTGTTTAACTGTGGAAATTTGAGACGATTTTTTAGATGAAGATCACCGCGTTGGATTGGTCGGAGTCGGAAAGCATGGTGGCTACACCCGCAGTTTCCACACCGTCGATCAGCTCTTCGCGCTTGATGCCCATCAGGTCCATCGACATCTGGCAGGCCATGATGCGCACGCCGTTGTCCATGGCAGTCTTGAGCATCACCGGTAAAGCGTCCACATTCTTCTCTTTCATGATGTTCTTGATCATGGCATCGCCGATCCCGGCCATGTGCATTTTGGAGAGCTGCGCTTTATCGGTGCCGCGCGGCATCATAAAGCCGAACATCTTCTCGATGAAATTCTTCTTCACCTTCACCGGCTCGTTCTTGCGCAGCAGGTTCAATCCCCAGAACGTGAAGAACATCGAAGCCTGGTGGCCCGAAGCGATCACGCCGTTGGCGATGATGAAACCGGCCAGCGCTTTATCCAGTTCACCGGAGAAAACAATGATCGTCTTGTTCTGGCCCATATTGGTCACCGCCAGGGGTTGTGCAGCCGCCTTCTGAATACGGGCTGTGATCACACCCTTATCGCTGTCCACAGAAAGCAGGCGATTCCCGGTGGATTTCGCCCAGGATTCAACATCCGTGGCGAATCCGTAATCGGTTGCCTGAACATTGACGATATCACCTTCGTTGACATCTTTGATCTTGTTGTAAAGTTTGAGGACCGGTCCCGGGCATTGCAGCCCGCAGGCGTCCACAGTGAATTCATGAATATTTACAGAGGACATCGGTGGAATTTCCTTGATCTCTTCCCGGCTGTTGATGCTGACATTCTCGAAAGTATCAAAATTGGACTGGCGTCCGACCGCGTGCGAGTAGGTCTTGTAACCGCCGGTCAGGTTATAAGCGGTGAATCCAAGCTGGTTCAGCACGCGTGACGCGAAATAAGAGCGCTGCCCGGTCTGGCAATAGACCAATACCGGCCGCTCTGTCGGGATCTCATTGATCCGTTCGCGGATCTCCTGCAGCGGAATATTGATAGAACCGTCGATCGAACCCAGTGCCAGTTCTTCCGGCAGGCGGGCGTCGATAATGGTAAAGGCGTTTCGATCCAGGCCATTAACCTCATTCCAGTGCATCACCTTTACATCCCCGCGCAGTGCGTTCCCGGCTGCGAAACCGGCGATATTTACCGGGTCGCGTGAGGAACTGAACGGCGGTGCGTAAGAAAGCTCCAGCTGTTCCAGGTCGTTGACTTTCAACCCGGCATACATGGCCGTGGCGATCACATCGATGCGTTTCTCAACGCCGTCCACGCCCACCGCCTGGGCACCGTAGATCTTCCCCTCGGGGCTGTAAAGCAGCTTCAACGCCATTGGAGATGCCCCCGGGTAATACCCGGCATGGCTGGACGCGTGCACAATGACATTGTCAAACGACAGCCCGGCCTGTTCCAGTTGGCGCTGATTCAAACCCACCGCGGCCACGGTCAGATCGAAGACTTTGACCACCGAGGTACCCAGAACACCGTTAAAACTCGAATCCCTTCCGCAGATATGGTCGGCGGCGGTACGAGCTTCACGGGATGCCGGGCCGGCCAGTGCCAGGGAGGTAGCCTCACCGGTGATACGACTGGTCAATTGCACCACGTCGCCCACCGCGTAAATATCCGGATCAGAGGTTTGCATGTGCTTGTTGGTTACGATCGTGCCGCGCAGCCCCATCTCCAGGCCGGCCTCTTTGGCCAGGTGGCATTCCGGGCGCACACCGATCGACAGGACCACCATATCTGCATCCACCTTGCGTCCACTGGATAAGCTGACGCAGAAAGCATTATTTTCGGGCTCGATACTCTTCAATCCATCGCCCAACGCCAGGCGGATCTTTTTGAAAATGAGATGCTGATGTACCAGGGCGGCCATTTCATAATCTATCGGCGCCATTACCTGGTTCATCATCTCGATCAGGGTCACCTGCACACCACGGTGCTGCAGGTTCTCTGCGATCTCCAGGCCAATAAAACCACCGCCAACAACGACAGCCCGGCTCGGCTTCTTTTGATCGACAAATCCCTTGATCGCATCCATATCCTGCAGGTTGCGCAGGGTAAATACTCCGGGCAGGTCTACTCCCGGCAGAGAAGGAATGATCGGCGCAGCTCCCGGAGAAAGAACGAGTTTGTCGTAGCTTTCCTGGTACTCTTTTCCGGTTTCCAGTTCGCGCACGGTCACAGTCTTCTTTGAACGATCGATCGAGACCACTTCCTGCCTGACGCGTGTGTCGATATTCAACATTGCCTTCAGACTATCCGGTGTCACAACGATCAGTTTCTCCCGATCGCTGATCACCTCTCCGATGTGGTAGGGCAACCCGCAATTCGCGAATGAAATGTTCGGGCCGCGCTCGATCATGATGATCTCGGCCTGTTCGTTCATTCTGCGCAATCGAGCAGCAGTGCTGGCCCCGCCTGCGACGCCACCTACAATTACCACTTTCATTGTTCTTTACTCCTTCAGAAATAGTAATTCCTAGGTTATAAAAAAGAAAGACAGCATTTTCCAAAACATCCTAAGTATATCGTATTACGAATAAAATAAAAGGAATGATGACAAACCTAAATGAACTCTAATGGGTTTTATTACGACCCGGATTCCACGTCGCCAAATCAGTGAAATTGCAAAATTTGGTTAATGGCCCCACTTTAAGTGTAAAAACAGGTGTATTAAGCCAACAATTCATGAATTTAGAGCCAAAATCATCACTTTACTCCCACTTATGATGCGTTTTAGGTATATCGACATTCGCAGGATTTCACTAAAAAAGTGAATCGGATATTTTTGGTAGAGATACCATGTTAAAATTTTTTGGATAAGAAAACCTGCTGTGAGGATATTGCCGTGATCAATAAAATCGAATTCTCTGCCAAAAATCTTACTTCCAATGCCGGATTAGTTTTACTTCTCGAACATGCCAATAAGAATGGGATTTTTGATTTGATTGATCATGATTTGATTTTTGACAATGCATCGACCAACAAGATTAAGATGAACCACATTAAAACCATATTGTGCGGGAATTTCATAGGGATTGATAAGTTGGAACGATTGAAATTGCTGCAAAGCGATCCATTGATCAATGAATTTGCCATCTCGATCAAAGAACCGGAAACGGTATCAAGATTTTTAGGAAACTTCAGCTACAAAACAACACACATGCTGCGAGAAATCAACTTCAAGGTCTTCAAAAAGCTGTTGAGAAAGAAAAAACTAAAATCTATTACCATTGATATCGATAGCAGCGTGGTCAACGTGGAAGGCCACCAGGAAGGTGCTGTCAAAGGATACAATCCCAAAAAGCCTGGGAGCAACTGTTACAACATACAGTTCGCCTTCTGCGATGAATTGAAGGCTTTTATCACTGGATTTGTACGCAGCGGCAACACATATACTGCCAATGGTGCAGCCGAAATGATAAACGAAATCGTTGCCCATATTAAAACCGATGATTTAGAAATCCTGTTTCGTATGGACAGTGGATACTTTGATGACGATATTATTGAAGCGATTGAATCTGCTGGTTGCAAGTATTTGATCAAAGGAAAAGAATATCCAACGCTCGCCTCTCAAGCTACAGCACCAACCATTTCATTCACGAAAGGTGATGAAGGCAGAGAAACAACTGAGCTTGTTACGAAACTGGACACCTGGAACAAAGACAGGAGATTTGTCGTCTCACGAGTATTGAAACCAGAAAAAGACAGGTCGCAACTATCTTTTCTGGAAGGCAGCGATTACGAATACTTCTACTTTGTAACCAATACTGAATTGCCTTCAGAAAAAGTGGCCATTGCTTATGAAAAACGCGGCAATGCCGAAAATTACATCAAGGAAGCCAAATACGATATGGCGGTTGGGCATCTCCTACTCCAATCCTTTTGGGCCAATGAAGCCATCTTTCAGTTAATGATGCTGACTTACAATCTATTTCTACTATTCAAGATGGACTTTGCAAATGGAACGGAATACCGGCAGCAAATCAAAACGTTCAGGTTGAAGTACATATTTCTAGCCGGGAAGATCATCCGAATGGCAAGGAGTGTGGTGTTGAAACTCTCAAAAAAATATCCTTATCAAGAGATCTATGCAAAAAGTCTTTCCTGAAAAAAACATGTTTTTATGTTCCAATATGTTGTTTGTATTTAAGCAAGGCCGAGAAAAATTTTTTCAATATCCGATTTTATAAAATGGATCGCTAAAAATGCTGTACTATGGAGGAAATCCTGCTAAACTTAAGTGAGTTCAGCCACAAACTTAACCCTTCGGGGGGTGAAATTGTTGGCAAAAAAATCAAACGTGGAATTTCGGGATGTATATAATTAAAAATAATTAAGTATGTTTGTTTTTAACTATACAGGATCTTATAAACTGAAATTTCAGTAATAGAAAATTAAACCAATAGGGAGCGTACTCATGGAAAACTCGGCACATTTTTGCTCACAACACAAACGCAAACAACATCAGAAATTTATCAAGACGCGCAATCCATTGAACGCTTTACTAGCAGTCATTAGTTTTATTTTGATCGGTTTGCTTACAGCCTGTGGTCCAACTGCTGAAGAATCGGCAACGTTTCAAACAGCAACCGCGATCGCTGCATTTACTCCAACCCCGTCACCCAGTCCGACCCCGGCTGGGATCACCTCTGACCAGGATCTAACATCCATAATTGAATCAGCCGCTGATGGGGATGTGATTACACTGGCTCCGGGCGTTTTCACATTGACACATGGCTTAAATCTCAATAAAAACTTAACTTTGGTTGGTGCAGGTGCTGATCAAACTATCATTACTGCCAATACACCTTACTCAGAAATTACCACCATGTTGATGTTTTCAGGCTCAGGTACGCTGACTTTCAAGGCAATCAAGTTGGATTACACTGGAAAAGATCCCGCAGCGGTGTTGTTCATGCAATCTGGCAACTTGATACTCGACAATTGTGTTTTGACTGGCGCCACAATTTCGGCTTCCGGAAAACAAATTGGAGCAATCAGCATGGCAAATGATGCCACCGCTGTCATCCGCAACAGTCAAATTGCCGGCAGTCTTAACCGAATGGACTCAGAGAACCCCCAGAAAATACCAGGTGGAATATTTCTCGCAGGTACCAACAAGTTGGTTCTTGAGGGAAGCAGCATTTCCGATTCATACATTGGTATCTATGCCTACGGCCAGGCTCAGGTTACCATTTCTGGTGGGCAGTTGAGTCATAATTATTCCGCCTTGACGCTGCTTGAGACCGCTACCGCTAGCGTCAGTGGTAGCTCATTCTCTAATTGTTTGGGTTCCTGCATTGTGACGTTTGATGACTCACAGGCGACAATTTCAGGCAGCACTTTCAGCGCGGGTTCCGAGGGTTTGGCCATCCAGGTGACCGAAAATTCAAAAACTCAAATCACCCACAATACATTTACTAACGTTAAATCAGGCATTCTCTTTATGGATAATGCCTCGGGTGAAGCCGTGGATAACACCTTTGAGAGCTTTAATGTTGGTATCATGGTGAAAAACTCTTCCTCCCCTGCTTTGTCCAACAATACACTTACCCCGGGTACAAGTAATCAGGAACAGGCGATTGGTATCACTTACCAGGATTCCGCTGCGGGTGAAGCGCGTGGAAATAATTTGTCAGGTTTATATTTGGGGATTAGCGTGAAGGATGATGCCTCACCTTTACTGGATTCCAACACAATTGAATCCTGCACAACAGGCATTTTTTATTTAGGCAATGCTAAAGGTACAGCCAACAAAAATATCATTATCTTTGGAGACGTTGGTATTCTCGTTAATTCTCCAGCAACGCCGGTAATTACTAATAACTCTATACAGGCTTATATCAATGCGCTGTATTCAGATCCGGGAGACTGGATCAGCCAGCTAAATACCAACGGCAATAATTTGACCAGTGAACCGCCCGAAGTTGTGATTGCAACCTATACGCCAATACCATAGGCATGGCTTTAAATAGCCGGTACTTGTGGAGTGCCGGTACAATATGCGTTATTGGACCATTGGCCGTGTTGGAGAATTGTCAACCTTGAGAAAGAAAGGGAAGGCTGAATACACGGACGGTAAAAACATCATTACTATTGATGCTTTAGGCTATTACGAATATTGCCATAGCTCCTTGGTTTATCCAAAACTCAAGCCTTATTTTTACGAAGAAGAAAAATTGTTCTTTATTGTTGATCTTGAAAATTCAATTGCTTATATTGCAGACTCTACACAATTTGTTGAGGTTATGACGATTCAATGGCAAGAGAAACCGGATGCAGATCACGCACAAACCGAGTACGTGAAAGTACAAAGCGAGTTTGAATTAATAGTGAATCCAAATAAAAAGATCACTTACGATGAGTTTGTATCCGGCGATATTGGTGCGGAAGAATTCATTGAAAAAGAGATAGGTAAAGGAATTATAGAACTTCGTAATTGGTTTTTAGATCTTCGTTAATCAGCGCATCGATCACGGCAAAGCTGACCGCGCTTACTGCCATCTGCTAATCTGGTCAAATATACAGCTGCAGGGTTGCGATCAATCCGAGTATTTTCAACAATTTCAATATTATTATTTTGAGGAGTATTTATAGGGTCTGTCATTATTACTATGAAATTTTGTGAGTTTTGTTACAAAAAAACAATTCTGATTAATAACGTTTGAGAATCTATATTCTCATAAGCTATTTTAGCATTAAAAATGAATATATCAGAGGTTATTTACATCGATCTTCAATACGATATAAACTCATTTCATACCAAAAACTAATTTTATGCTATAACATCTCTATTCATCTTTTTCCAAAGGAATCATTATGTCAGTCGAGATCAAAGAAGTTTTAAACAACAAAGATTTGAAAACGTTTATCCGCTGGCCCCTTACGCTCTATAAAGACAACCCGTATTATGTCCCCAGCCTGTTCCCCGATGAGTGGAACACTCTGCAATGGGACAAGAACGCCGCCCTCAAAGAATCGAAGGCGCGTTACTGGCTGGCCTACCGCGACGGCAAGATCGTTGGCCGCGTGGCCGGTATCTACGTCCCCAAGCATGAGGTCAAATGGGGAGACAAGTATGTCCGCTTCGGATGGCTGGATTTCATCGATGATGCCGAAGTAGTCAAAGCCCTGATCGGTACTGTTGAGAACTGGGCTAAAGAGCTCGGCATGAACGGCGTGCACGGCCCACTCGGATTCACCGACCTGGACCGCGAAGGGATGCTGGTAGAAGGGTATGACGAACTGGCCACCCTGGCGACCTACTACAACTATCCCTACTACGTCACCCGCCTGGTAGAACTGGGCTATGTGAAGGACGTGGATTGGGTGGAATATGAATTCCATATGACCGATCAGATCGATGAGCGCATTTACAAGGCTTCCGACATGGTGGCCAAACGCTACAACCTGCACCTGTTCCAGGGCAAAAAACGCGATCTGCTCAAGGTGGCCCCTGAGATCTTCGACGTTCTCGAGGAGGCCTACCGCCATCTTTATGGCGTCGTCCCGCTCAGCCGCGATCAGGTGAACGGCTATATTGACCAGTATTTCAAGTTAGCCATTATGGATTATGTCTCCATCGTCATGGACGCGAACGAACACGTGGTAGCGTTTGGCATCACCTTCCCGTCCTTCTCCAAAGCGCTGCAAAAATCTAAAGGCCAGTTATTCCCCTTCGGGTTTATTCACCTGATCAGGGCAATGACACATAACGACCGCGCTGATCTCTACCTCGTGGGCATCCGCGATGAATACCTGGGCAAAGGCCTCAACGCCATGCTAATGGGCCAGATCTACAAGACCTTCCGCAAATACGGCATCGAATACGTCGAATCCAACCCGAACCTGGAAGACAACAACGACGTCCAGGCCATGTGGACCCACTTCGAAAATCGTCAGCACAAACGCCGCCGCTGCTTCGTCAAACACCTCAACTAAACCTTCAGAACACTTCCCCGCGGGGAAGTGTTCTTTTTTTACCGCAATATCTCAGAGCATTTTCCGCGCCTCCGCGAGCTTACCCCAGCTTGATCGGGGCTCCGCGTGAGATAATTGATTGTATAGTGTTATGGAGTAGGACTTCATAAACAATATTTGAGGTAATAAATAAAACTGATTACGAAACTCAAGGATTACAATTAATTATTGAGTTGTTATTATCTTTTCAGGAGTCTACCATGCTCAAAGACCTGGTACTAAACAATCGCAGTTACCGCCGCTTTGATCAATCCTGCCGCATTTCCATTGAGACCCTGCGCGGACTGATCGACCTGGCACGCCAGACGCCGTCCTCCCGCAATGCGCAGCCGCTCAAATACATTCTGGTATCCTCACCCGAAGCCTGCGAGAAGGTCTTCCCGCAGTTGAGTTGGGCCGGCTACCTCAAAGAGTGGGGCGGACCTGTCGAATGGGAGCGTCCGACCGCTTATATCATCGTCCTGGGTGATTCGAAGGTGTCGAACAATTTCAGCATCGATCCCGGTATCGCCGCGCAAACGCTGCTGCTGGGCGCGGTAGAGCAGGGCCTGGGCGGATGTATTTTGGCCAGCGTCAAACGCGATGAGGTGCGCGCTCTGCTCGAGATTCCTCAACAGTACGAGATCCTCTACGTGATCGCCCTGGGCAAACCTGTCGAGAAGGTGGTCATTGAGCCGCTCGCTGCCGACGGCGACATCAAATACTGGCGCGATGAGCGGCAGGTGCATCATGTCCCCAAGCGCAGCCTGGAAGAAATAGTGATCTCGGAATTGTAAACATCTGATTTAACTAAAAGGAAGCATTTCGTTCAAGAAATGCTTCCCTTTTGATCTACCAATAAATTCAAAGCTTATTTAGTTGGAGTCAGCGCGGTCCAGAAGCTGGTCTGATAACCGGCCGCGTCCACTGTGTCAGTCTGGTCCAGGATCTCAGGGGTGTTCTTGTTGCAGTGCCAACTGTAGATCACCGAATGCCCGGTCACGCTCATGGGGATGAAATCGCTGTCCGGGTTCTGCGTGCAGTAATCATTCATTGCCTGGGTGGGCGTCTTATCGGTATCCGCTTTGGAATTGCATGGAATGTTCGCTCCAAAGTTGCAGGCATACACCTTATTATCCATACAGCGCCAGATGGTCATCTGTTTGAAAGCGTCCGGGTAATCCGTGCTGGCATCCAGACCGGCAGCTTTCAGGTAATCCTTAAAGAGGGAATCATTCATCTGGGGACCGGTGTAGCGCGCGTCCGGAGTATCGATCTGGCCGACGGCTGCGCAGTAAGCGTACGGATCGGAATAAGTGGCTTGAGTCGCAGCGGTATCTGTGGCAGTCTCGGTAGCCGGGGCGGCAGTGGAACCCGATTGCGCCGGTGAACAGGCTGCCAGGATGGAGATCAACGCGGCCGTGCTGATGAACAATAATAGATTTCTTTTCATTTTCTTTCTCCTTTTCATTTATCCTCTACAGTATAGGATGGCATCTGGTTTTTGATAACGGGAAAAAGTTCAAACAACTCTACGACTTTGGTCGTATTTTCCATAGAGATCTGAATGTTATAATTTTTCTGAAAGGGACTGGATTATGTCGATTCGCATCCTGGTGGCTGACGATCATGGAATTGTGCGTGAAGGACTGCGCATGTACCTTCAATGGGATAAAGACCTGGAGATCGTTGGTGAAGCCGCAGATGGCCAGGAAGCGGTGGACCAGGTCAGCCACCTGCACCCGGATATCGTCCTGATGGACATTCTCATGCCGAAAATGGACGGGCTGCAAGCGACAGCCGTTATCCGCAAACAGTTCCCGGAAACCGAAGTGCTGGTCCTGACCAGTGTTCTCGACGACGCGGTCATCCGCCAGGTGATCGACTCCGGCGCAATCGGCTATCTCCTCAAAGATACCGGTTCGGATGAACTCTGCCGGGCGATCCATGCCGCGGCCGGCGGACAGGTGCAGCTTTCCCGCGAAGTCGCCCGCCGCCTCATGTCACGTCAGGAAGATCGTCCCCTCACACAGCCGCTGACCGAGCGTGAAATGGATGTACTTCGCCATCTCGCCCTGGGGCGTTCGAATAAAGAGATCAGCCTGGCCCTTTCCATCACCGAAAAAACGGTCAAAGCCCATGTTGGCAATATTCTTGAAAAATTAGGCGTATCCAGCCGTACCCAGGCAGCGCTCACTGCCGTGCAATCCGGCCTGGTTCCCCTGGAAGAACAACCGCACGAATGAAAAAGCTGCGTGAATTTTTCAGCAATCCACAGCGGAAAGCTCCCCTCGCCGGGCTGCTTGCGTTTCTCATCCTGCTGCCAATCTGGCTCTGGCTGGGGAACTGGTATGAGGAAAGCCTTATTCGCCAGGAACGCGCCAGCGTGGAAACTCAATTATCCTCCCTGGCGAACAGCCTGGTCTTTGCGGTCAATCAACGCCTCGCCCTGCTGCAGGGACTCTACGCTTTTACCCGCACCGAGTGGCCCGGTACCGACTTTGACTATCCCTTTGAGGTTTTCTCTTCCGACCTGTATTTCAAATCCACCGGGTTGAGTACCCTGATGATCGCTCCCGAAGGGATTGCCCGCTACGTCTTTCCCCTTTACGATGCCAACAAACTCAGCGGTTACGATGTGATCAACGATCCACGACCATCAGTCCGTGCCGATGTCCAGCGCGCCATTCACACCCGCGAGATCACGCTCAGCCAGCCGGGAGAATTGCCCGAAGGCGGCCTGGGCATGACCGCCTGGCGTGCCGTCTACCGCGGGTCGGACCTGTGGGGGTTGGTCTCCATCTCCCTTGACCTGCCTACCGTGTTGGAAGAAGCCGGCCTTAAGAATCCCGCCCTGGGATTGGACCTCTCACTGAATGACAACAACGGGAATTCCTTCTTTGGCAGTGCAGCGCTCTGGCAGAATGGTCCGGCCGTTCAGAAGATCAACCTCCCCGAAGGCACCTGGCAACTGGGCGCTGTCCCTGTCGGCGGCTGGGAAAAACCCATCGCCGCGCAAATGACCATTTTCCGGTTGGGCAGCCTGTTGATCGCCCTGGTCCTTGCCGGCCTGGTGGTGATGCTCGTCAATCGCCAACAGCAAATGGCACAGGTCGCGGTACTCGAAGAGCGTCAGCGTCTGGCCCGTGAACTGCACGACTCTGTTTCCCAGGTGCTCTACAGCATTGGCCTGGGAGCGAGGTCCGCCCGTTCCGCCCTTGAGAAGGACCCCGCTCGCACCGATGAAGCGCTTGAATACGTGGAACGTCTGGCAGAAGGCGGTCAGGCAGAAATGCGCGCCCTCATCTTTGAACTGCGCCCCGATTCATTAGCCTCCGACGGTCTGGTCGCCGCGCTGGACCGACTGGCAGTCGTCCTGAAAGCCCGCCACCGGATCGATGTGCAGACCAATTTCTGCCCGGAACCAGATCTGCCAATAAAAGTTAAAGAGGGTCTCTACCGTGTTGCTCAGGAAGCTACAAATAACATCGTCAAGCATGCCCATGCCAACCGGGTAAAAATGGAGCTTATCGACGACGAAGGGCGATTCACCCTGCTGATTCAGGACAATGGGTCCGGCTTTGATCCTCATGGGAATTATCCCGGTCACCTCGGGCTGCGTTCCATGCGTGAACGCGCGGGGAAAATGGGCGCCGACCTTCTCATTGAAAGCGCGCCCAGAGCGGGAACCTTGGTCAAAATGACCATAGCAAAAAAAAGATCTCTTAACGAAAAATATCAGAAAATGTAGATCAGCAATAAGATCGCCACAATCAGTAAGACTGTGGCGCTGATCCAACCCCAGCCTGCCGGGTCCACCGCGCCGCTGCCCACCCCGACCGGAGAGATCTTGATCAGGGGGATATCTGCGGTCTTTTCCTTCAGTTCATCATCGCTGATCTTCCACGGGTTGTACCCCTCGAAGAACCCGGCGAACCCCGCGTTCTGTAAGACCTGGCGGATGACTTTAAGGCGCATGTCCGCATCTGTCTCTTCGCTGACCGTGCCGTAGATCGTGCTTCCCGGCAGCATCACCTCGATCCCCTGCGCCGCCATCAGGTTCTTGTACCAGTCCGAAGCCCTACGGTATCCCGATACGCAATAGGCATTCCCCTGGTAAAGTGCGTAATTGACCGGCACATAGCGCAGCTTGCCGGTTTTCCGCCCCTTCACCTTCATCACCATAATGTACCCGCTCAACGGGTTACAGATCAGCCCGCCCAGCCCCAGGCGGTACATGGGTACCATAAAGTACTTGTTCAAAACCCGAAAGAATTTGCGTGTGCCATCAGCCATGAGTAATCCCTCCCTTTGATCAATACAATTAGAATAATGATAGCAGAATTGAAAGAAGATTGCCCACTATATGAGAATCCTTTTTATTTGGATAATTTTGGTAAACAATTGAATTCCCCAAGATTTCGTGCCAAAATAAAATGTAATTGGAGGCAATTATGAAGATCAGCGCACGTAATGTACTCAAAGGTAAAGTCGAAAAGATCATCGAGGGTGCTGTAAATTCTGAAGTGATCATCAAAACCGCCGGCGGTGAGACCATCGTCTCTGTGATCACCAAGGAATCCGTCGAAAGCCTGGGCTTGAAAGTTGGAAAAGAGGTTTATGCCGTCATCAAAGCCTCGAATGTGATGGTCGCCATCGACTAACCATTTTGCAGCCCAATATCATTTTTTCACCGGGAGGTCATCAAATGATGACCTCTTGATATTTCCAAACGCGTCAATGCCAGATCCCCGGTTTCTCCATGAACTTCACCCCAAAAAATTAGACAGTAAAAAAGAATCCCTCCTATGAGAAAATATATTGATTAAATAGAACGCGCGTACTATAATCCTCTTTGCTTCTTTCCGTTCCCTACCAGCTAAATATCACCCCCTTCCCGGTCATGAACTACCCCGACATTTAATTTCGCGCTTCTCTTCGTGCCCTTCGTTCCTTAGTGTTTAAATTCCCCCAATCACAGAATTGTTTCCTTTTGTTCCCGCAGTTATCGAAACCATTGCTTCCTGTCGTAAATATTGATCATGTAATTCCTGACCCCAAACTTCACGAACAACACAAAAATTTGCCTTCCTTTGGTTTTCTTGGTTTTTCCAATAGTGTCCTTAGTGGTCTTTGTGGTAAAACGCCTTTCTTCGTGGTAAACCGCCCTTCTTGACTATAGAACATAAGTTCTGTATAATGGAAGTATGAACACACTCGATTCCGTTTCAAATTCGCTGGTCGCCCTCACCGGTGGGGGAAACTCTCTCATGCTGGTGGTGGCGCCGCACGCCGGCATGCCGCTGATGGTGGAACTGGCCGCCCGCCTGGCCCTCAACGGCACAGTGCGCGTCCTCGACGGCGGCAACCGCTTCAACATCTACCCGGTAGCCCAGGCCGTGCGCCGTCTGACCCCCAAACTGGAAGGCACCCTGGCCAACATCATCCTTTCGCGCGCCTTCACCTGCTACCAGGTACTCACCCTGCTCGAAGAGACGCCCGCAGCCTCCACGCCCACCCTGGTGCTGGACCTGCTGTCCACCTTCCTGGATGAGAACGTCCGGCTGCCCGAGAGCCGCCGGCTCCTGCAGCTCTCCATCGTGCAGTTGAAGCGCCTCAGCCAGTCCGCGCCGGTCATCATGAGCGCCAAGCCCCTGCTCCGGCTCTCCGCGGACCGTCTGCCCCTGCTCGAACTGCTCGAGCAATCCAGCACGCGCGCGGTGCACCTGGAATCTCAGCATGATGCCCCGGCGGCCAACCTGCCGCTGTTCGGCTAACCCTATCGGTAGCTCAAGGAGGTACGACTTATGGGACGCACTTTACCCTCGATCACAATGGAATTCATGCAAGAGCAGGAATCGTTCAGCCGCTTCCGCCGTGCCCTGCGCCGCAGCGATCAACTGGCCCTCGACGACCTCTTCGCCGCCGCCCGCAATCACCTGGCGGCCGCCGCCTACGCCGCCAACGCCCTGCCCATGGAGACCTTCCTGCTCTCCATGCTGCTCGAAGAGCACAAAGAGGTCATCCGCCTGCGCACGCTGGTCGAAAGCGTGGTAGGTCAGGCTGCCGTCAGACTTCCGCAGGCGCCCGACGACGCTGTCCCCGATGAGGGCCCGGAAAGTGCGTCATGACCCGCGAATTTTCCGGCTGGCTGCTGGACCTGTTCGACGACGCTCGCGACGGTGTGGTACTGTGGTTTCTCACCCGCGACGGCGAACGCATCCGCCTGCACCAACCCTTCCCCATCACCTTTTCAGCCGCCGGTCCGGCGCAAGAACTGCGTGCGGCCTGGCATTGGCTGCGCCAGCAGCCCGAAGAGATAAAGCTCGCGCGCACGCAGGGACATGATCTCTTCGTCAGCGGTCCGGTCACCCTGCTCAGTGTGGAGGTGGCCTCCGCGGCCGCCCAGCCGCGTCTCTTCCAGCGCATGTCCGAGGCTTTCCCCGACCTAACCTACTACGATGCCGACGTCAACCTGGCCCTGCGCTTTGCCGCTGTGTACAACACCTTCCCGCTGGCCCACTGCCGCGTCTCCTGTTCCGATGACGGCCTGGTCGAATCGCTTGAGGGGCTCGATTCCCCGTGGGACCTCGACCCGGAGCCGGTGCCGCTGCGCATCCTCACCCTCGAACCGGACTGCGATCCCCAACACGCCGTCCCGCGCGTGCTGCGTGTGAGCTACGAGAAGTTCAACTACGAATTCAAGATGGACCCCATCCGCCCGCTGCTGATCAATCTGCGCGGGCTGCTCGAACGTTTTGACCCCGATATTCTCCTTTCCACCTGGGGCGACACCTGGCTGCTGCCCCTGCTGCTCGAAGAGAGCGAGCACCACAACCTGCCGCTGCCGCTCAACCGCGAGCCCAACCGCGGCGTCATCCACCGCAAAGAGAAATCTTACTTTTCCTACGGCGTCATCGTCTATCACGGCCAACAGATCCACCTTTACGGCCGCTGCCACATCGACCGGCGTAACTCCTCGCTGTGGGGCCCCGATGGGCTCGACGGCATCCTCGAGAGCGCCCGCCTGACCGCCCTGCCCATGCAGACGGCCGCCCGTACCTCTCCCGGCACCGGCATCTCCTCCATGCAGATCCTCACCGCCATGCGCGGCGGTACGCTGGTGCCCTGGCACAAGCAGCAGGTGGAGCGCCCCAAGTCCGCGCTGGACCTGCTCAAATATGATCAGGGCGGCATGGTTTATCAGCCCATCACCGGCGTGCATACCAACGTGGCCGAGATCGACTTCATCTCCATGTATCCCAGCATCATGGTGCGCTGCAACATCTCCCCAGAAAAGCCGGTACCCACCTTCCTCGGCTCGAACGAAGAGCCCGGACTCATCCCGCAGACGCTGGCCCCGCTGCTCAAAAAGCGTGTCACCATCAAGACCGAACTGGGCAAGATGAAACCATGGGACCCGCGCTACCGCCGTTACCAGGCCGCCTCCTCCGCCCACAAATGGCTGCTGGTCACCTGTTTCGGCTACCTGGGCTACAAGAACGCCCGCTTCGGCCGCATCGAATCACATGAGGCTGTCACCACCTGGGGACGTGAGGCGCTGCTGCTGGCCAAGGAGGCCGCTGAAGACATGGGCTTCACTGTGCTGCACATGTACGTGGACGGCCTGTGGGTGCAGCAGGAGGGTTACGAGCGCCCCGAACAGTTCAACCCGCTGCTAAAAGAGGTGGCAGACCGCACCGGGCTCTCCATCGCGCTCGACGGTGTCTACCGCTGGGTCACCTTCCTGCCCTCACGCATGAACTCCAAGGTACCGGTGCCCAACCGCTACTTCGGCTTCTTCCAGGATGGCTCATTCAAGATGCGCGGTATCGATGCCCGCCGCCACGACATGCCCGAATTTATCGTCAAGACGCAGATGGATATGCTTGCCGTGCTGGGCCAGGCCGCCACTCTTCCGGAGATCCAGGCCCGTATTCCACAGGTACTGGGGGTGCTGCGCTCCGCCCTTTACAACCTGCGTACCGGCCGCGTCCCCCTCGACCAGTTGGTCATGGGGCAGCGCCTCAGCCGTGTGCTTTCAGCCTACAAGACTCCCTCCCCCGCCGCGCGCGCCCTGATGCAGCTCAACGAGATCGGCAAAGACAAGCGTCCCGGCCAGCGGGTGCGCTTCCTCTACGTGCGCACCGGCTGCGGCGTCCACGCCTGGGACCTGCCCGAAAAGCCCGACCCGTTGACCATCGACGTCGCCCTCTACCGCAAGCTGCTCATCCGCGCTGCCGGTACGATCCTGCAGCCCTTCGGCTGGACGGATAAACGCGTGCAGGAATGGCTGGCGGGTGGATTGAATGAAGAATTGAGTACAGGGATTGCAATTCAATTAGAAAAACGGGAGTCTGTTCTGATATAAAAGTACGGGCACGGCGTTGCCGTGCCCGATCAAGATCACATGTTTCCCACAACCATGATGAACTCGCCTTTGCGCGGACCGACCATCTTGCGCACCTCCTCAGCGGTACCTCTGTAAACAGTCTCGTTCGGCAGGGTCAGGTCAAACGCCACGGTAACCATATGACCGCGGCCGAACACCTTGATCACGTCATCCAACAGTGTTCCCAGGCGGTAGGGAGTATCCATCAGCACAATGGGCATTTTGAGCGAGCGGTAATGGGTCAGTACTTTTTTGCGGGTCTCTGGTTCGCGCGGTAGGAATCCGCCGAACAGGAATTTCTCCAGGTGAAAGTCCAGCACAGACAACGCAGCCATCAAGGAAGAAGCCCCGGGTACCGGAGAGACCTTCACCCCGGAACTGGCTGCGAGTTGGATCAAGTAGTGACCTGGGTCCGAAAAGACCGGCGTGCCGCAATCCGAAAAGAGCGCCAGGCTCTGGCCGTTCAGCAAACGCATCAGCAGGTCGGCGGCCATTTCAGGCTCGTTATGTTCATTCAGAAGTACCAGCTCTTTCCCGGTGATTCCCAGACGTTTTAGCAGGGTGGATCCCGGTTTATACTCCTCGCAGACCACAGCGTCTGCCGATTTGAGCACTTCGATCGCCCTCAGGGTGATATCATCGGGGTTTCCGATGGGGGTTGCCACAATATATAACGTACCTTTATTAGCCATATCCGACCTCTTTCTGCAATTATTTTACCCGATATTGGAACGAAGGAAAAAAGAAGTCAAAAAAGGGGTTAAACTTAATCGAACTCTGGATCACCGTTCATTTGAGGAGAATCAATGAAAATTTCCCGACTCTCAAAGATCTCACTGCTGCTGGCAGTGTTCTTTCTTTTCGATAAACTACTGGCTATTCTGCGCCAGGTCTTAATTGCCCGACAATTCGGCCTTTCCCCCGAGTTGGACGCATTCAATGTGGCCAACAATATTCCTGATCTTCTATTCGCGCTCATTTCGGGCGGAGCGCTGGCAATGGCCTTCATTCCCGTGCTTTCTGAGGTACTCAACAAAGAAGGCCGCGAAGCCAGTTGGAAGCTCTTCAGCCGTATAGCCAACCTGGCCTTTCTGGTTACCAGCATACTGGCTATCCTCGTAGCTGTCTTCGCTTCCACAATGGTCCGTTCACAGATCGGAATTGCCCCCGGCTTTACCACCGCCCAGCAGGATACAGTTATTCGCCTGATGCGCCTCAACCTCATCGCGACCCTGATCTTTTCGATCAGCGGCCTGGTAATGGCCGGGCTGCAGGCCAATCAACACTTCTTCCTGCCGGCGATGGCTCCCATGTTCTACAACATTGGCCAGATCTTCGGTGTGCTTGTTCTGGCCCCTGAGAAAGGCTATACCATTGGATCCATCACCTTGCCCGCTTTCGGGCTTGGAGTTACCGGCCTGGTTTACGGCGTGATCATCGGTGCCAGTCTCCATTTGCTCATCCAGGTGCCCGGTCTGATCAAATTCCGCTTCCGTTGGAGTCCCGGTCTGGCCTTGAAGGATCCCGAAGTACACAAGGTGCTCAAATTGATGGGCCCGCGCGTACTCACTATGTTCCTCATCCAGCTTACCTTCATCATCCGGGACAATTTTGCTTCCCGCCTCGCTGCCGGTGCCGTTACCTCCCTGGCATACGGATATATGCTGCAGCAGCTTCCTGAGACGCTCATCGGTACCGCCATCGGAACAGCCCTGCTGCCCACACTCTCGGAATTTTTCTCGGGAGGAAAGACTGAGGAATATCGTCAGACCATCCAGCGGGCGATTCAGGTATTGATCGCGGTGACACTGCCGGTCGCAGTGATCCTGTCCATTGGTCTGCGTCCGCTGCTGGGTCTGGCTTTCAACTTCGGCGAAAGCGGGACCTTGCTGCTGGCATGGGTAACAGCCGCCTTTATGGCCGGCTTGATGGGCCAGAGTCTGAAAGAAGTCGCCGCACGTTCCTTCTTTGCGCGTCAGAACGCTCTGATCCCTTTGATGACAGCCGGGATCAATGTTGTCCTGTATATTTTGATCGGCAGCCTGCTCTATCGTCCCCTGGGGGCTGCCGGAATTGCGCTTACAGATTCAGTTGTCTTTACCATTGAGGCAGTACTTCTGCTCATCCTCCTCGGGCGTAAAATGTCCACTCCAGTCCGGCTGGATTCCAGCCCGCTGCGCGCCCTGGCCGCGTGCGCAACGGCAGCACTGGTCACCTGGGGATCACTGGCATTTCTCGAACCGCGTGTCTCCCCTTTGATCTCCGGAACTCTTCCGATGCTGCTTGGATTGATCTGCTGCCTGCCCTGGGTTTGGAAAGACTTAAAAACGCTAGCAAAGTTATAATAAACAGGTTGTAATTTTATTTCTTCATTTCAGTTACGCGGAGAAGAGCATGGACGAGAAATTCTTGTGGTGGCGCGATGGGGTTATCTATCAGATATATCCCAGATCTTTCGCCGACAGCAATGATGACGGTATTGGTGACCTGAAAGGCATCATCAGCAAACTGGACTACCTGGCAGACCTGGGCGTGGATGGCCTGTGGCTATCCCCCATCAACCCCTCGCCGGATAAAGATTTTGGCTATGACGTTGCCGATTACTTCGATATCGATCCCAAATTCGGCACGATGGATGATTTCAAACTGCTGATCGAAGAAGCACATAAACGAGGGCTGCACATCATCATGGACCTGGTGCTGAATCACACCTCCGATCAAAATGAATGGTTCAAAGAAAGCCGCTCCTCCAAGGACAATCCCAAACGCGATTGGTATCTCTGGTGCGACAAGCCCAATAACTGGCGTTCTGTCTTCGGGGGCCCGGGTTGGCAATTCGATGAGACCACCAACCAGTATTATTTCCACATGTTCGTACCCGGGCAGCCAGACCTGAATTGGCGCAATCCTGAAGTCTATCAAAAAATGATGGACGTCTTCCACTTCTGGCTGGATCGCGGTGTAGATGGGTTCCGTCTGGATGTCTTCAACGAATACTTTAAAGATGCTCAATTCCGCGATAATCCACGTAAATTTGGGATTCGCGCCTTCGATGCTCAGCAGCATGTATATGATGTCAGTCAGCCGGAAATGTTCACTGCAATAAAAGACATCCGGGGAATTCTTGATAGTTACCAGGATCGGTACGTTGTTGGTGAAACTTTTCTTGCAAATACAGAGCAATCCGCGCAGTACATCGGCGAAAATAAACTACATGCCGGGTTTAATTTTGATTTCCTCTTCTGCCCCTGGAATCCAGAACGCTTCTTGAACATTATCAATAAATGGGATAGCCTGCTGTCGGATGCCTGGCCGAACTATGTGTTGAATAACCATGATCAACCCCGTTCTGCCAGCCGCTATGGTCAGGGCGAGGATGATGAGCGCCTGAAAGTCGCTGCAGCTATGCTGCTTACACTCCGCGGAACACCCTTCTTGTACTACGGCGAAGAGATCGGCATGCGCAATACACATTTGAAACGCAGCGAACTGCAGGATCCGGTAGGAATTCGCTTCTGGCCGCTTCCGGTTGGCCGCGACGGTTGTCGTTCGCCTATGCAGTGGAATTCTGAAGAAAATGCCGGTTTTGGCAAAGGCAAACCCTGGAATAAGGTCCACGCGAACTACACTGAAAGAAACGTAGAGAAACAGAAAGCGGATCCCCGATCACTTTTCAATTTCTACAAACGCCTGTTATCTGTTCGAAAAACGACACCAACATTACAAAAAGGCAGTTTTGTTCCCCTCACCTATGAACCCCGGCGTCTGCTGGCCTACCTGCGCCAGGACGCTGACCAGACCGTGCTGATTGCCCTCAATTTTGGCAGACGCAAGGTTCGCCTTGCTCTCGGCCCGGAATTGCGCAAGAACGATTGGCAGCTTCTCCTCTCCAATAAACGGGAATCCGTACCTGCGATCACCCCCGATGGTTGGATGCCCCTGATGGGAAATGAGGCCAGCATCTACATTCGTAAGAATTCGAAATAAGAAAACCCTCAACCAACCCTCTCTGATTATCTGGAGTATAGGGTTACTACACTAATTCTGTAACAAATTAAAGAAATTCCCTCATTCCAACCCTCTCTCAAAAATGGGAGAGGGCAGGGTGAGGGAAAATTAATAATCGTCAACAATTTAAGAATGTCAGGAAGACAGATCTTCCCGCAATCTACTTTCTGTCTACACGCAAAGGTTTTACATCAAAGGGGACCCCATCTTGCTCTCCGCACTCAACCAGGGTTTTTACTGTCGCATCTGAGAGTGCAACGCCTTCCACCTTTGATCGTTCAGCCGCTTCAAATTCCTTCTCGCCGTGGATATAGATACGCTCCTCCCCGGCCGCTTTTGGAGCCTCTCGCAAGCCGTTCAGCAAATGGTCCATATCCGCCTTGAACTCATTTGGTTCTCGAAAAGCATCGATACGGATCGCGGCAAAGAAGTGCCCCACATTGCATTTCCGGTCCTGAGTGGCATTGCCGACCCCATCCGCGAACGCTGCACCAGAAAGCACACCGGAAAAGATATCCACCATCAGCGAAAGCCCATAGCCCTTATACCCGCGCATGATCTCCAGGCCGCCCAGGGGCATTAGCGCGCCGCCTTCACGGACTTCGCGGGGATCCTCGGTAACATTTCCCCTGGAATCCACGCCCCAGCCCGCTGGGATGGGTTTGTTCTCTTTCTGGTACACATTGATCCGACCGATGGGGACAATGCTGGTGGCCATATCCAGCACGAACGGCCGCGCAGAAGCAGCGGGGACTGCCACCGCAATCGGGTTCGTGCCGAGGATCGCTTTGCTGCTGTGTGTCGGGGCTACTAAAGGGGCAGAATTGGTGAAACAGACGCCGATCATATCCTGCGGCAGGGCCATCATTGCATAATAGCCTGCGATGCCAAAATGGTTGCTGTTTCTCACAGTTGCCAGACCCACCCCCATTTCGCGGGCTTTTTCAATGCACAGGCGCATGGTTTTCACGCTCACAGGGTGGCCCAGACCGTTGCCAGCGTCCATCGATAGTGTGGTAGCCGTCTCTTTGACCAGTGTAAGCGGTGATTTTGGATCGATCAGCCCCTTACGAAGGCGCGATCCATAATAACTGCTCAGGCGGATCAGCCCATGAGAATCCACGCCCCGCATATCCGCCGAAAGCAAAACATCTGCGGCAATATCGGCATCTTCAGCAGGTACTTGCCAGCGCAGAAAATATTTGACGATATATTGGTGTAGCTCTTCAGCAGAATAATAATAGGTACTGTTCATCCAATGCTTCCTCAAATCGGGGCTTTTTCTGATTATATCCCGTTGCCCCCTTGCAACAAGAAACCGCCTGAAGTCTCCTCCAGGCGGTGATCAATCTAGCTCAAACCAACAATTTTTCCGGTATCCGGCTCAATATCGATCTCCATGAAGATCGGGCGTGTCGGCAGGCCAGGCATGGTAGACATGGTTCCCAATATCGGGTACAGGAACCCTGCGCCTACTGAAGCCCGCACGTCACGGATGGGGATCCTGAACCCTGTCGGGACCCCTTTAAGGGTCGGATCATGAGAAAGGCTCAAGTGTGTCTTGGCCATGCAGATCGGCAGCTTGTCAAAGCCAAGTCGGGTATACTCGGCAATCCGTTCTTCTGCTTCTGGTAAATAATCTACGCCATCTGCGCCGTATACTTCCCGGGCAATGGTCTCGATCTTCTGCTTGATCGACCAATCCAATGGGTAGAGGAATTTAAATTCAGCCGGTTTCTCGCAGGCTTTCACGACTGCTTCAGCCAGCCCGATCGCACCTTCGCCGCCTTTTTCCCAATGATCACAGATCACAGCATCTTCGGCTCCGCTTTCGATTGCTGATTTCCGCACCAACTCCAATTCTGCCGGAGAATCCGACAGGAAGCGGTTGACTGCCACCACCACCGGGATACCATATTTTTTCGCGGTCTGGATGTGGTGTGTCAGGTTCCCCATCCCTGCTTTAAGCAGTTCCAGGTTCTCATTGGTATAGGCCGGATCAAGCGGTTTGCCGGCCACCACCTTCGGTCCGCCGCCGTGCATCTTCAGCGCACGGATCGTAGCCACCATCACCACTGCTGAGGGGATCAGCCCGGAATAGCGGGTCTTGATATCAAAGAATTTCTCCATACCCATATCCGCACCAAAGCCGGATTCCGTGATCACATAATCCGCCAGTTTCAATGCGATCTTATCTGCCACAATGGAAGAATTCCCGTGCGCGATATTGGCAAAGGGCCCGGCATGGACGAAAACCGGCGTTCCTTCCACCGTCTGCATCAGATTGGGCTTGATGGCATCCCGCATCAACACGGTCATGGCTCCAGCCACTCCCAGGTCTTCGGCAGTAACTGCGCTGCCATCTTTGCTGATGCCGATAACAATGCGGCCAAAGCGCTCTCGCATATCCTTGAGGCTGGTAGTTAACGCCAGGATAGCCATGATCTCGGAGGCTACCGTAATATCAAACCCGGTCTCACGGGTGAAACCCTTTTCTTCAGGTCCTTCCCCGATCGTGATGCCACGCAGGAATCTGTCTGAAGTATCCATCACGCGGCGCCAGGTGATCGTTGCCGGATCAATATCCAGACGGCAGAGTTTCCTGCGCTGGTCCGGGGTTAAGTCCTCTGGGTCGTCGGCAACAATGTGAAATTTTTCCAGTCTTACAACCATGCTGTGCGTAAAGTGCCGTTTGCCGCTTTTATCAGCCGGTAATAACCGGTTGAATAACTGCTCATCCGTGGCATCTGCTTCATGGAACATACGGGCATCGATGGCTGCTGCCAGCAGATTGTTTGCTGCCGTGATCGCATGAATGTCACCGGTGAGGTGCAGATTGAATTCTTCCATCGGCACCACCTGGGAATAACCGCCGCCTGCGGCTCCACCTTTAATGCCGAAGGTCGGTCCTTGCGAAGGCTGACGAATACAGGTGATCACATTCTTGCCAAGATGAGCACCCAGTGCCTGGCTCAGGCCAACTGTTGTAGTAGTTTTCCCCTCTCCCAATGGAGTAGGTGTAATTGCAGTCACGTCGATATATTTTCCATCTGGAACCTTTTTCAACCGCTCCAGAACCTCCAGCTTGACCTTTGCCTTTGTATCGCCGTATTGTTCGATCTCAGAGGGCAGCAGCCCCAGTTCCTCGGCGATCAGGGTGATCGGCTTCAGGGTCGCCTCCTGGGCGATCTCAATATCGGACGGGACGGGCATCCGCCTTTTTAGCGGTGTTGGCATAAACGGCTTTGCGCCTGTTACTTTTGACGGTGACATATTATTCTCCTTCATTTTCCTTCACTTGATTAAAGATCAAAACTAGCAGAAAATCAAGTTCATATAAAGTTTTGATATCCAAGATTCAAGATTTTGTATACAATTGAATTGAAACACAATTTGTTGTGCATATCACGAAAGGAGTGGTAAAAAATGTTTGTTTCAGAACGTATGACTTCCCCGGTCCTCACGATCACAGCGGATGTTCCCATTCAGGATGCTCTCGCGCGGATGCGTGCAGATAAGGTACGCCGCTATCCGGTTGTGGACAAACACGGAAAATTGATCGGTATTGTTACTGAAGGCGACCTCCTTAATGCCAAACCATCTGATGCGACCACATTGAATGTGTGGGAGATCAACTATTACCTGAGCAAGATCACTGTTGAGCGTGTAATGGTGACCGATGTTATTACTGTGACTGAAGACTGCCCGATCGAAGAAGCCGCCCGCATCATGGCTGACCACGAGATCAGCAGCCTGCCGATCATGCGCGGAAAAAGCCTGGTCGGAATGATCACAGAAACTGACCTTTTCCACATCCTTCTCGAAATGCTTGGCAGCCGTACTCCCGGTCTTCGCCTCACTGTTGAAGTGGTGGACAAACGCGGAAAACTTTACGAACTCGCTGGAATCATACAAAAACTGGGCGGCGATATCCTCGGATTTGCTGCCGTTTTGGGCAGCCGCGCAGAGACAAGAATTCTCACTCTCAAAGTGGATGGCGTAAAAATGGAAGACTTGCGGAAAGCGATCGAGCCAGCCGTTGAGACCATTATTGATGTGCGTGAAACAAAATTCGACTGATCTTTATTGACATAAACGGCGGTGAGATCAAATCACCGCCGTTTTCTTAATCTTAAAATCGCATTTAAGGCAAAATCGTATGCTATAATGCTGCTTATCGGAAGTAATTTTCCGATAACTCTGCCTTATAACAAAAAAGGAGGTTTAAATGGCGGAAGTAGCCTATTGTATGAAATGCAAAAAGAAAGTTGAAATGGTGAAGACCGAAGAAGTCACCATGAAAAATGGCCGCAAAGCTCTGAAGGGCAAATGCTCTGTTTGCGGGACCGGGATGTACAAGATCCTGGGTAAACAAGCGTAGTAAAACAAAACCGCACCTCCGGGTGCGGTTTTTAATTATATTTGGGGGAATTTTCTTTAAAATGACTTTCATTATAAAATAAACCAATGTCGATGCTGCGTGCTCTTCAAAACCGTCTTTTTGCTTACCTGTGGTCCGGGCAAACGATCTCACGCCTCGGAGACAGTCTCTACCGTATTGCACTTTCCTGGTGGGTCCTGGAGAAGACCGGTTCCGCCCTGGCGATGGGGACCGTCAATGTGGTCTCCATGATCCCCATGCTCCTCTTTATGCTCTTTGGTGGAGTTCTGGTAGATCGCCTCCCCCGTCAATGGGTGATGTTCGTTTCCGATCTGTTGCGCGGATTGCTTGTAGCGGCTATCGCCATTCTGGCAGCTTTGAATCTGCTGGAGGTCTGGGAGATCTTCATCGCCAGCGCCATTTTTGGCCTGGTCAGTGCGTTTTTCGAGCCTGCCTACATAGCCGTCGTTCCGGAGATCGTTCAGACAGATACCCTGGCCAGTGCCAATTCGCTGGGTACCTTAAGCCGCGAGATCACCGGTATCGTCGGCCCCTCGCTGGGAGCGCTGCTTGTTGCGGCCGGGGGAACCCCCATTACCTTCGGTCTGGACGCGCTTTCATTTCTGATCTCAGCCATTGCGCTGATCCCTCTGGTGAAAATATCCCGGCCAGTGAAGGTTACTGAAAAAGTTTCTTACACTAACTTGAGCAGCGCCCTCACCAGCGGGTTGAGAGCTGTGATCGGTTCACCCTGGCTGTGGATCACCATCACCGTTGCCGCCCTGGCAAACATGATGGAAGGCGGCACTCTAAGCACCAGCCTGCCTTTCTTGATCAAAGATGTCTGGCATATGGATGTTAAAAGCCTGGGGTTCCTCAACTCAGCCATTTCGGTCGGTGCAGTCGCTACCGCCTTGATCCTGGGGAATATTCCTCACCTGCGCAAGCGCGGCTGGGTCGCCTATATCTGCTGGTTCATCATCGGGTCCATGATTTTGTTGCTGGGAGTACAGAATAATTTTGTGATCTCATTGATCATCGCCGCCCTCATCGGTGTCGGATCCACCGGTTTTGGCCTGATCTGGACCACCACGATGCAGGAGATCGTCCCGCAAGACCTGCTGGGCAGGGTATCCAGTATTGATTATCTCGGTTCGTATATTCTGCTGCCCATCGGTTTTTCCCTGGGCGGCTGGGCTACCGATAAATTTGGACCCAACATGGTTTTCGTTGTTGGTGGAGCCGTGGTTATGGCATTGGCTGTGCTTTCGCTGCTTCATCCAAAGATCAGGAATATGGAATAAACTCTGGGGCGATAGGGGGCCTGTCCCCGATCATGATCTCTTCCTAGATTAATACAAAAAACACTCCTTGATTAAAGAGTATATTTTGTGGGCTTGTGCTCGATTTATCGGGCAGCGAGAGGGGGCCTGCCCCCGATCAATCTCTATTCGATGCTTAATCAAAAACACCCCTTGATTAAGGAGTGTTTTTTGTGGGCCTGTACCCGATTTATCGGGCAGCGAGAGGGGGCCTGCCCCCGATCATGATCTACCCATTTTCTTAATCAAAAACACCCCTTGATTAAGGAGTGTTTTTTGTGGGGCGAGAGGGGGTCGAACCCTCACGATATCACTATCGACGGATTTTAAGTCCGTTGCGTCTGCCGATTCCGCCATCGCCCCGGCAAGATTTATTTTATCCCAATTGGGAAAGCCGTCAAGGAAATGCGCTCGTGAATTTATGAATTCGTTTTCGGGTGGAGCTTTTTGGAGAACTTCGCAGCCACAGAAAAACCATGCACCCATCCCGGCGAGATCTTCCCGACCACTTTACCCTGGCGGATCACCGCCCGCAGTTCCTCGGCGCTGGAGAAATCCGGCAGGTCCAACGACAGCCTCCCGATCTCATACGGATGATGAGCGTCCGACCCGGCTGTCCCGGGCAGGTCGAATTTCGCGGCAAAGGCTGCTGCGTCATCATTCATTCTTTGATGAAGCACACGGGCGTTATCCGTTTCAATGGCGTCCACTAATGGGGCAATCTCATTGAGCAATGTTAACGGCCAGCCACTGCGATACTCATCGAATGGATGGGAAACACTGATAAAGGCCCCCTGGGCGCGCAGTAATTCAATCGTCTTAAATGGGTCCAATCGTTTTGGAACTTGTTCTTTGACGAACGACGCCAGGAACTCACCGTATGTCGTCTGGATCTCTTCTCCCATGATGATAAAATCCGGCTCAAGTGCGTGGGCTTCTATGGCGCCTTTCAGACAATTATGGTCTGTGATCACCAGCCTGCCCAGGCCATGGGCACGCGCAGACTTGATCACTGCCGGGATATTGGAGACACTATCTCCCGAATAATGTGTGTGACAATGGAAATCAACTCTCAACGATGCGCCCTTCATTACCCTGGATTCCCAGGGTCTTTCCACAGAAATACCAGATCAACAGACCGACAAGAAAACCCAGCCAGAATGTAGCTAACCGGAAAAGGATGGTAGCAGCTGCGGCGATCTCGGGGCGGAAACTCAGGAAGAGGGTTAATAGCGTGGCCATGGCAGCTTCGAAAACTCCCACACCTGCCGGGAAGGCTGAGATGATCCCCATCAGGGTGGAAAAAGCAAACACCAGGATACAGATTCCCACCAGGTACCAGCTAAAAGAAAACCCAAGCCCGATCAAAATGGATACCAATGCTGCCCCATCTGCAAGCCAGGAGATCAATCCCAACAAGCTGGAAAACAACATCGCCCAGAACCCAAGCAGCTCCGGGCTGCCGTCCATACATTTTGCCAGTTGAGGCAAAATCCCTTCCAGGAAGGGGATCTTATCGCTGGCATGCAACAGACCTTGTGCCCAGGGTTTGATCTGTAAAAAGAATACCCCGGTCAGGAAGAGAATAAACACCAAAAGGAAGAACGGCCAAAGGTCCGGGAAAGAGATCGTTCCAAAGATCAACAGAAGGAAAATACTCAAACCGTCAGAAATATGATCCACCAGAAATAAGGTGATCGCTTTTTCAACAGGAAGACCGGTAACCCGGTTTAACCAGATCCCTTTAAATGCTTCACCAATTTTCAATGAGGTCACTGATAAGGGTACCCCGGCCGCATAAAGCTGAATGCTATTTTTTAATGAGACAGTTCGCTTACCGCCAAGGTTAAGACAGAAATGCCTTTTGAGAAATCGAAATGCATAATTGACCAAAGAGAAACCAACAGCCAACGCAAAAAATCCCCACTTAAAATGCAGGAATTGTAAACTGACTTTATTGGCATCCCCCAGGATCATCAGGCCAAATAATATACAGATCCCTAATACCACTCCCGGGAGAAGTTGATGATAAACAGTTTTTCTTGGTGAATTCATAACATCCTTAAGGTCTGAACCGGATTATAAAAGATGTGGCAAGTTAAAGTATAGTACATTTAGGCACATTCAGTTTAACAAACACTTTTCAATTCTATTTGGATACGCCTTTTTTACGGTTGACAAATCTGAGAAATAGTTAATAATTACTGCAAGCAGAATTTAGGCGTTTACCCAACCAATAACCCTCTTCATTGCTAATACCCAATAAAACCAAGAAAGGAAGAAGAAATGAAAAAAAGCAAGTATTATTTTAATTAGCAGCCTTCTGGTAATTTCAGTGCTGCTGAGCGCCTGCTCCTCACCAAAAGCAAGCGCCAACACCATCACAGTCGTGACCGATGCGACCTTCGCCCCCTTTGAATATATGGACGACAATGGCAACATGACCGGTATGGATATTGATATCATGAATGCCGTTGCAGACAAAATGGGCGTAAAAGTGGATTGGAAGAATATTCCATTCGATTCTGCCTTATCCGGTCTTTCGGAATGCCAGTATGATGCTGCCATCGCCGCCATCACCATTACTGACGAACGTAAGCAGAATATGCTCTTTACAGACCCTTATATGACTGCCGGTTTGATCGTAGTGGTGAATAAAAGCAACACTACAGTCAACAGCATGGACGATCTGAAGGGTCTGACCGTAGCTGCTCAGTTGGGAACAACCGGTGAACAGGCTGCTCAGAAGATCGAGAATGTAAACTACAAACCCTATGATTCTTACGAACTGGCATTCATGGACCTTGCCAATGGTCAGGTGGATGCAGTGATCGCCGATAATCCGGTTGCCCAGGGATATATCAGCAAGAACCCCGACAAGCTCAAATCAGTCGGAGATGTATTCGATAGTGAATCTTACGGTATCGGTGTCTGCAAGACCAAGACAGAACTCCAGGAAAAGATCAACACCGCATTGAATGAATTGATCAAAGACGGTACCATTGATTCAATTGTGGTCAAGTACAACAAATAATTTCGCTCTTTAAAAACTGCGGGGTTTTTGAATGCCCCGCAGTTTTTCTATCCCTGGAGGTTTTCATGGCTCTAGCACCAAATCAGAAACCCCTTGTTGAAAAAAAGAAGAACTCATTTGACCGCTGGTGGTTGCTGCTGGCGGCAGTGATCATCATCATAGTAATATTGATCTTTACTTCCCCAGATCCGTATTACCGGATCTTTAAATATGTTCAATCAGGGTTGTGGACAACTGTATCCCTCACCTGTATTTCTTTTGCGTTGGTATTAGTCGTTGGCTTAATCATCGCATTAATGCGCCTTTCAAGATCAAAGGCGCTGCGTGGATTCGCCACCGTTTTTGTTGAAGTGATTCGCGGAATCCCCCTGATGGTCCAATTGATCTTCTGGTATTTTGCTTTTCCAGCAGTCATTCAGGGAATCGGAGACTCCTGGGGAATCCAGGCTTTCAGTGATTTCAAGACAAACGCCATCGCGATGGCGATCATTGGTCTGACCATTTGTTATTCCGCGTATATGAGTGAAGTTTATCGGGCTGGCATTCAGAGTATCACCAAAGGACAAATGGAAGCCGCCCGCAGCCTGGGAATGAACTATTTCCAGGCAATGCGGTATGTCATTCTCCCGCAGGCTATACGAGTAATTCTGCCCCCCGTTGGGAATGAATTCATCACCCTGCTTAAAGATTCTTCATTGGTTTCCGTGGTGGCTGTTGCGGATATGACCCGCCGCGGCCGTGAATTTATGGCAGCCAATTTCATTCCCCTGCAAACCTGGGCGATGATCGCGCTGCTCTATCTCGTACTAACCCTTCTCGCCGGACGCCTTGTGGCCTGGTTGGAACGCCGCTTTAGATTGGAGAAATAACCATGGAACCAATCATACATATTGAAAATATTCATAAACATTTTGGCGGTGTCCATGCTCTTAAAGGGGTCAGCCTCGACGTTCAAAAAGGCGAAGTCGTACTGATCATCGGTCCTTCCGGTTCCGGTAAATCCACCCTGTTGCGCTGCATCAATCGCCTGGAAGAGTTCGATTCCGGCAAGATCATTGTAGACGGCATTCCCCTTGAAACTGCGGAAAATATCAACCAGGTCCGAACTGAAGTAGGCATGGTTTTTCAGCAATTCAATCTCTTTCCACATCTCTCAGTGATCGATAATATCACTCTGGCGCAGATGGTGGTCCGCAAACGTTCTAAAGAAGAAGCGGTAGCGGTAGGAAAACAATTGCTGGAGAAAGTGGGCATCCATGAAAAAGCCAATGCCTTTCCAATGCAGCTTTCCGGCGGGCAGCAGCAGCGCGTGGCTATCGCTCGCGCACTGGCCATGAACCCGAAGATTATGCTTTTCGATGAACCCACCAGCGCCCTCGACCCGGAGATGATCCAGGAAGTTTTGGATGTCATGTTAAACCTGGCCAAAGAAGGCATGACCATGGTGGTGGTTTCCCACGAAATGGGCTTTGCCCGTGCGGCTGCCAACCGGGCTATCCTGATGGATGCCGGGCAGATCATTGAAGAAGCTCCCCCGGACATACTCTTTACGAACCCCAAAGAGGAACGGACCAAGTTATTCCTCAGCAAGATCCTCTGATCCATCCACCGGCTTCCCGTAAAAGGAAGCCGGTTTTATTACAGTAATTTTTTGACTTTTCATTCAATTTATGCTATTCTACAATCTTACATTTGATAATTACACTCCGTAGAAGGGTTTATGTTTTATGCAGCGAGAAAGAGTCTCTGATAATGTTTACTGGTTCCAGAGTGAAGTCTATGCCCAGGTCACTGCTGGCGCCATTACCGGACCACAGTGGGCGGTTGTGATCGATACTCTGGCTATGCCTGAAGAAACGATCGAAATGCGCAATTATATTGAAGATCAATTGGGTGTTCCGGTCAGATATGTGATCAACACTCATTATCACGCCGATCACTGCTGGGGAAATTGCTTTTTTCCGGGAGCAACAATAATTGGCAGCAAAGCCTGTCGGGATCTGCTTGAACAACGCGGACAAGCCTCTCTGGATGCAGCCAAAAAACAAAACCCGGCTTTCAAGCAGGTTAAACTTGTTCCCCCACACATGACCTTTAGTGAAGGCAGTATGTCACTGCGTGTTGGCAAAAAGACCTTGATCATGCAGCCTGCCCCCGGGCACTCTATTGATGGGATTTCCATCTTGATTGAAGAAGACCGTGTCCTGTTTGCAGGCGATTCCTTCATGTCCCTGCCGTATTTTGTGGACGGCAGCCCTGAAGAACTCAGCGCAACCATAAAAAAGATCGGAAAGATGGGCCTTGAAAATATCATCCAGGGGCATGGAGATATCATTCTCCGCGGTGAAATTGAAGAAGCTACCAAAGAAAATCTCACCTATCTTTCAACCATCCGCAAAGCAGTGAAAGCAGCCTCTAAAAAACGCGAACCGCTTGAAGCCCTGGCCGAGATCGATATTGAATCCTGCGGCAAGAACCGTGTGAACCTGGGTGGACTGGCAGTCGAATTGCATAAGCGCAACTTAATGTACCTGTATAAACATCCGTTGGAAGAATCGGAATCGCCAATTATTTAGTGCACAAAAAAAACCAGGAGATTTACTCCTGGTTTTTTTTATCTATTTGCTGGAATCTGTACTGATCGACCGTTCAGCCCTTTTTTGAAAATACGCCCTCAGACCAACGGTCCGTTCAGTTCCATTGATCAGCCTCTGCAAGTTTGGACGCAAGGTGTAGAGAACGATCAATAACGCGGCCACTCCATAGATCAAGTATTGCCAGGGGCTGACTCCACGAATGGCATTGAAAGAAAAGATCACCAGAGAAATAAAGGCAATACTGATCGTGGTGAGTGATGCATAACCCACCCCAATATAAACTAATAGCACAACTGGAAGAATAATTACCAATCCCATTGGCCAGAGCGCGACTGCACCGCCTAGAGTGGTCATTCCACCGGCGCCGCCGTGCAGGCGGAACTTGCCATTTTCGCTGCGCTCGATAAGAAATATCGAGAAGATCTGGCCGATTACAGCCAGAAGAACAGCGATCACTTTCATCCAGACACTTGAAGGGATGATCAGATGCGCCAGGTAAGCAACCAGGATTCCTTTTCCGGCGTCAAGTAAAGAAGTAATTAACCCCGCCAGAGGTCCGGCAGCTCGAACTGTGTTGGTAGTACCCACCCGTCCGCTGCCAACGGTACGCACATCAATTCCCTTGATCAGTTTAACAACAATATAACCGACCGGAATTGATCCGATAAGGTAGGAAAGCACAGTGACCAGTAATACTTCTGTGAACATAAAATCCTCCAGGATACATCATATAACCCTGGATTGAAAAAAAGGATTCGCAATGGCTGACTTATTAGAGTAGAAAAGCCAACAAAGAGAAAATTACAAAGATCAATCCGGGTTCAACCCAGATCCGATTCCCGGAATTTTGTTCTTCGAAATTGGCTGCGAGACCTGTCAAAGCATAAACAGCGCCGGTTAATAAGAGCCCGAACGGGATTGGTTCAACAGGAAGATAAAAAAGGCACAGGCAGAATTGGCCGATCCCAATACCAATTCCAAGGATCCAGTGAAGCGGCCATTTATTCATCAACCGCAAATTTAAAATGCGTGCACTCACCAGTGCAGCCGCCGGAACCGTTGCGCTGAGTAGTGTATACAGCCTTGCCCCGGCTCCCCGGATGGAAATGACCAAAACGAGGAAGAGTACGAGTGAGACTACCGAAAGGCCCATAACCGCCATTGGATAGAGACTGTCAGACAGGTCGACAGAAATGTATTCTGCCACCAGGACTGCTGTAAAAAGCGCGCCACCCATAAAGAAGATCACCCACCAGGCACTGCCAACCGCTATCTGGTTCAACGGAACGCCGATCACTACGGCCGTCATGGCCGGGATGATCAAGTGATGCCAGCGACGACTATCTCCAAGATGGGGGTGCCCGGCGATCACCCAATCCGTTCCAGCAGCCGCGATCACAGCAACAACTACAGAGAGGATGGTATAGAAATTTAATTTTGCTACAAAGAAAAAGCCGGGAAGTTGTAATGAAAATTCATTTTCCGGGAGTCTGACAAAAGCCGCCGTTGCATACGCCAGCATGATCATAGCCGTCACGAGGCTAAAACGGTTCTTTTCTGGAAAAAGGCTTTCTCTCTGCATGGAATTTATTCTACACTTTCCCATTCATTCGTGCGAGGGGAAAATATCCTCTTGAATATAAATTGAAACCCAGTTCAACAGTTGGGGTCCGGGATATGGTAAAATTACTATTCGTATGAAAACGCCTCCTACATTGACTGATTCAAAACCACCACGTTTGTTCCAGACAATTATCAGTGGCTTCAATCTGGTAGCTAATCACATTTACCTGATCCTGCCTCCAATTATTGTTGACTTGATATTATGGTTAGGCCCCAAGATCAAACTTCAGACACTCCTCACTCCTCAGATTCAGCAGATGTCTGACCTGATGGCTCAATTGGATAAGACCATTGATCTAAAAGAGGCTATAACCTCAACCAAAGAAGTCTGGACCCAGTTTCTGGGACAGTTCAACTTAAACATTCTTGCCCGAACGATCCCGGTTGGAGTTCCCAGCCTGATAGCCCGGGAGATGACCTCAGATTCACCCATTGGGAATATCTATCAATACCAGGTTCCCTCAATGGGTATAACACTTTTGATCTCATTGATTTTGATCCTGGTAGGTTTCTTCATTGGGACCTTATACTTCAACTCTTTGGCACGATTTACAGCAAATCCAATTGAAAAAATGGATTTTAAGAAGTTAATGCAGCAGTTTGGGCAAAGCGTTTTAATGGCGTTGATCCTCATTGTAATGGTCTTATTTGTCGCTTTCCCAATCTTAATGCTTTTATCCATGGTCATTATTGCCAGTGGACAGCTTGCGGATATCATTCTGATGCTCGCTTTCATTCTGCTTCTTTGGATGGCTGTTCCCTTAGTTTTCGCACCGCATGGTGTGTATGTGATCAACCAGAAGGCTTTCCCGTCCATGCTGCTCAGTATTCGCATGGTGCGATTCTTCCTGCCTGGTGCCAGTATGTATATCATCACCTCGGCATTGCTTTCTGAATGTCTTAACTTGATCTGGACGATCCCTGATCCATCCTCCTGGCTGACAGCGGTTGGGATCTTCGGTCATGCGTTTATCGTGACAGCGTTGATCGCTGCAAGTTTCATTTATTACCGTGAGGGTCTGCGCTGGATGCAGGATAATCTTCAGCGTATGTCAGCTCCGATGAGTAAGTCTGAAAATGGAGGTCCCTTTGGTACTACCCGATAACAACAATATCTCTTCTTATAGCGCGAAAGACATTCAGGTCCTCGAAGGACTCGAAGCCGTTCGCCGCCGCCCTGGTATGTATGTTGGCGGTACCGATATTAAAGCGCTGCACCACCTTGTCTATGAGGTTGTGGATAACTCTATTGATGAAGCCCTCAACGGAGGCTGTAACCGGATCGAAGTGACCATACATGAAGACAGCTCGGTCACCGTCACCGATAACGGCCGTGGTATCCCGGTGGATATGCATCCCGAAAAGAAAAAATCTGCGCTTGAAGTAGTCATGACGGTGCTGCATGCGGGTGGTAAGTTCGGTCATAGCAGCTACAAGGTCTCCGGCGGTTTGCACGGCGTTGGTGTTTCTGCGGTCAATGCCCTTTCTGAATGGTGCGAAGTTCGGGTCTTCCATGACGGAAAGATCTACTTTCAGCGTTATGAACGCGGCATTCCCCAGGAAGCAGTCAAAGTGATCGGCGACTGCGACCCTAATAAGACCGGAACCTCCACCACCTTCCGTTTCGACCGTGAATTATTCAAAGGCGACCTGGATTTCAATTTCAACACCCTGGTTACCCGTTTCCGCGAAATGGCTTTTGTTACACGCAACGTAAAGATCAAACTTGTAGATGAGCGAAATCCGGAACGCGAAGCCAGCTTCCTCTTTGAAGGCGGGATTTCTTCCTTTGTCCGTTATCTGGACCGTACCAAAGAGGTTCTGCACCCTGTTTTCTATGTAGAAAAAGAAGTAGAGAATATCGGCATAGAAGTGGCCATCCAGTTCACTGATGCCTACAACGAGTCGACTTTCTCATTTGCCAATACCATCAACACCATTGATGGTGGTACTCACCTAACCGGTATGCGTACTGCAGTCACCCGCGTGGTCAATGATTACGCACACAAAGCCAACCTGCTCAAAGAAGCAGATTCCAACTTCACCGGCGATGATACCCGCGAAGGTCTGACCGCCATCGTAAGCATCAAGCACCCGGATCCACAGTTTGAAAGCCAGACCAAGGTCAAACTGATGAACCCGGAAGTTCAGACTTATGTCCAACAGGTTGTCGGCGAAGCTTTCGCACAATTCCTTGAAGAGAATCCTGCCGCCGGCAAAGCCATCGTTTCAAAATGCCTCACCTCTGCCCGTGCCCGCGACGCCGCCCGTAAAGCCCGCGACCTGGTCATCCGAAAATCCGCATTGGAAAGCATGACCCTCCCGGGAAAGCTGGCCGACTGCTCCGACCGCGACAACAGTAAATCTGAGATCTTCATCGTAGAAGGGAACTCGGCTGGTGGCTCAGCCAAAATGGGCCGCGACCGCCACTTTCAGGCGATCCTGCCTCTGCGTGGAAAGATCCTCAATACCGAACGCGCACGCCTGGACAAAATGCTGGGCAATGAAGAGATAAAGTCTATGATCTCCGCGTTTGGCACCGGCATTGGCGATAATTTCGAGATCAAGAACCTGCGCTATAACCGCATCATTATCATGACCGATGCGGATGTCGATGGCGCCCATATCCGCACTTTGCTGCTGACCCTCTTCTTCCGCTATATGCCCCAATTGATCGAGACTGGCCACATTTTCATCGCTCAGCCGCCGCTTTACCGTGTTTCGCACAAGAACAATCACAAATACGTTTACAGTGACGCTGAAAAAGATGCCTACATGAAAGAACTCGGTGCCCAGGCTGAAAAAGCGGAGATCCAGCGCTACAAAGGTCTTGGTGAAATGAACCCGGAACAACTATGGGAGACCACCATGGACCCGGAAGTTCGCACCATGCTGCAAGTCACCATTGAAGATGCCGCCGCCGCGGATCACACCTTCGATATGTTGATGGGCAGTGCCGTTCCCCCGCGGACCCGCTTTATCGTTACCCACGCCCATGCCGTCCGTAACCTGGATATTTAGTTTTACATTTGCCGAATCACACAAAGAGCCCTCGATGAGGGCTCTTTTTAATCTCTGTACAATTAATTCAGCCAGAGATCACTTGCCTTATTGGCGATCTCCCCCAGTTCAAGAGGAGTTTCTTTCATTCCCGACCTGACCCAGTGCTCGATCACTGCCACGCTTCCACTGACCACAAATGCGTACAGGTATTCAAGCCGTTGTTGAGAGACATTTGGGTTTGTCTTTTTCCAACCCTCAATCGAGATATCCCGTGAAAATTCCATGATGCGTTTGAGAAACATCTTGTCGCCGTTATCAGAGAATAGGATACGGCAAAGGTCAATATTCTTCTCGATGATCTGAAATAATTGCCGGGTCAAATCGTCGATATCATTAATGTTACGCATCACACTGGAAAAAACATCATTGAACATCTCATTCTCGATCTGTTCAAGCAGGTCGTAAGGGTCCTGGTAATGCAGATAAAAAGTTGCCCGGTTGATCTGTGCTTTCTCGCAGATCTCTTTTACAGTCACCTTTTGTATCGGCTTTTCAGACAGAATATCTAAAAGACTGTCCTTAATCACCATTTTTGTAAAGCGTACCCGATTATCAGTTTTCATCTTTACACCTGACCAATTTTTAAATTCATCAACATAGAAACCAAAAATGTCGAATAAGTTACATCAACTCACAACTTGATGGTTGACCCGGTCTGACACGTTTATTATACTCAACACAAGTTAGTTATTCAACACATGTCTATTATAAATGTGGAGGTAGGATATGATCTTCGGAACTCCGATCAGTTGGTTCATCGCAGAAATTCTCTCTGTGATCCTTTTTATTCTTTGTATCGTGCATGCAGCCAGGCAAGAGAATGGCATTATCAGGATACTGGAATTATTTGGTTTCCTGATCTATTCAGCGATTTATGAAAATATCGGTGTTTACACGACCATGTACAACTATGATCTTCACCGGATCATGATGATCGGGAAAGTTCCGATTGAGATCTTGCTTATCGAAGCGGTTACCCTTTATGCATGTATCGCTCTGGCAGACAAATTGCATATCCCAGCCTGGGGCAAACCCTTTGTCGTTGGATTTTTAACTTCCATCCAGGATATGACACTCGACCCTGCATCTGTATATGATCGGCATTTATTCAACGGCGTCCTTTCCGGGCAATGGAATTGGCAGCTGCATTATTCCGGGACCTTTTTTGGGATTCCCTTTTTCAACTTTTCCGGTTGGTTGTATATGATGGGGTATTATGTTCTTGTGATAGAACTTGGTAAATGGTGGTTGAAAAAGTCAAAGAAAGAGATTGTAGGCTATATTTATCCATTCCTTTCTACAGTTGCAGCCCTGCTGCTGCTTGTCTCACCGATCACCCGCTTTACACTGTTTGGAATGCCATTCTATGCCATGTACACTCGGGTGGCAGAACTCGTCCTGATGATCGTCAATTTTGCTGTAAGTCTCTTTATCCTCATCAAATATATGAAGATCGACCAACCCTTTGAAATAAAGAGAGATTATCCGATATTTGTAGTCCCGATCGTTTTGCATGGTTTCGATCTTCTTGTTACTTTGATCTTGCAGCTAAAGGCAGCGTTGATCCCCGTTTGCCTGGTCAGTCTGATTCACATCGCCTTCTTGATTTTTGTCTACCAGCGAGGGAAAAAGACGAAAGCTGACCCCTCTCCAGAATTCAGTCCGGTAAACTAAGTTAATTAATAATTACTGATTTATCCGGCTTTTAATCATCCACTGGGCGAACCCATCCAACGAAATTGGAAATGAATTTCCACCAATTTCCGCGGCGTTCGCCCACAATGGATATAATTCTTATAAATGAATTAACTGGTAAATCCACTAATAAGAAGCCTGGAGAAATACATGTCGCCAATTACTAAAGAAGCTGCGCTTGAATATCACAAACTCAACGGTCTGCCGGGAAAGATCTCAGTGACCCCGACAAAACCGCTCGACACTCAGCAGGACCTTGGGCTGGCTTATACTCCAGGCGTTGCTTACCCGGTATTGGAGATCGAGAAGGATCCCAACCTGGCTTACGAGTACACTGATAAAGGTAACCTGGTCGCGGTGATCACGAATGGCACAGCCATCCTGGGCTTGGGAGACCGCGGGGCGCTGGCCAGCAAGCCGGTGATGGAAGGCAAATCAGTATTGTTCAAGAAATTTGCCGACCTGGACAGCATCGACATTGAGGTAAATACGCATGATCCAGAAAAGGTGATCGCGGTCGTCGAAGCTATCGGCTCCTCATTCGGTGGGATCAACCTGGAAGATATCAAATCTCCGGAATGTTTCTATATTGAAAAAATATTACAATCCAAACTGGATATTCCCGTCTTCCATGACGATCAGCACGGTACAGCCATCATTCTCGGGGCAGCCCTGCTGAACGCTCTGGAGATCAGCGGCAAAAAGATCGACCAGATCAAGATCGTTTTCTCAGGAGCCGGAGCTGCCGCACTGGCTTCAGCTTATCATTTCGTGAAGATCGGTGTTCCCCGCGAAAATATCTGGATGTGTGATATCAAAGGGCTTGTTTACCACGGCAGAAAAGAAGAGATGTTCCCGGAAAAGGAATTCTTCGCTCAGGGAGATCGACCAGCCACTCTTACAGAGGTCATCGATGGTGCGGATGTATTTATCGGCCTTTCCGTCGCCAACATTGTCACCCCTGAAATGCTGAAACGAATGGGTGCCTCTCCGGTGATCTTTCCCATGGCTAACCCAGACCCGGAGATCAAGTTCGATCTGGCCCGTGAAGCCCGCCCGGATGCCATGATCGGCACCGGCCGTTCAGATTTCCCCAACCAGATCAACAACCTGCTCGGCTTTCCCTTTATCTTCCGCGGTGCGCTGGATGTGCGTGCCAGTGCGATCAATGATGAGATGAAGATCGCCGCCAGTAATGCACTCTCCAAACTGACCAAAGAACCTGTTCCCCAGGACGTCCTTAAAGCCTATGGATTGGAGCATCTGGAATTCGGCAGAGACTACATTGTTCCCAAGCCTTTAGACCGTCGGGTCTGCCTTTGGGAAGCTCCAGCCGTTGCCCAGGCAGCCATGGAAAGCGGCGTAGCCCGGATCCAGGTGGATCTTGAGGATTACCGAGATCAGCTCAAAAAGCGTCTCAATCTGGAATAAGGAGAACCATGCGAGATCTGACCCAGGACCTGGTTGAATTGATCCGGCTCACCGCATGCGATCTTCCTTTGCCTGTCGAAGCCCGCTTGCGCGCAGCCTTGCAAAATGAAGAACCGGGTTCAGCCGCGCAGACAGCATTGGCAGCGATCCTCAAGAATATCAAGATTTCCAGGCAAAACTCGACTCCCATCTGTCAGGATACCGGAACCCCAGCTTTTTACATAAAATATCCGGCAGGACTGGACATTCAGGAACTAAAAAAACAGATCCTATCCGCGGTCGAAAATGCCACCCAATGCGCATATTTGCGTCCTAATGCCGTTGATCCACTTTCTGGGATCAATTCAGGAAATAATTTAGGCGGAGATTTCTTCCCCGATCTGCATTTTCAGATATCTGAACAAGGCGACTTCTCGATCGATCTCCTATTGAAAGGCGGCGGCTGCGAAAACGTCGGAAGACAATACTCCCTGCCGGATGAAACTCTTTCTGCCAACCGCGACCTGGAAGGAGTGAGACAATGCGTCCTTGACGCAGTTTACCAAGCCCAGGGCTTCGGTTGTGCTCCCGGGTTTCTCGGTATCGCTATTGGCGGTGACCGCGGTACCTCCTACCTGGCGGCAAAAGAAACATTCCTTCAGGATCCCAACATCCATCATTCCGACCAGAAAATTGCAGCACTTGAAGAAAGGATCACCTCAGAAGCAAATGAATTGGGGATTGGGCCAATGGGATTCGGCGGAAGATCTACTGTTCTTGGTACACAGATCACCTCCGCATACCGCCTACCAGCCTCTTACTTCGTTTCAATTTCGTATATGTGCTGGGCATATCGTCATCGGAAAATGACCGTACTTGAAGACCATGTGATCTATGAATAAGCCAGGTATCCTGTGATCAAACACCTTACACTTCCCATTGAGAAAGAAGAAATCCGGAAATTGACAGTTGGAGATACCGTCTTGCTCTCAGGTGTCATCCTTACCGCCCGGGATATGGCACACAAATGGCTGGTGGATACATTCATCACAAAAACCTCACCTGCATCCAAAGAAGATATTCAAATAAAAGATCGAATCATAGCGATCGCTGCAAAAAGCCTGATCTACCACTGCGGCCCGGTAGTAACGAAAAAAGCAGATGGCAAGTATCAATTTACAGCAGCCGGTCCTACAACCAGCCTTCGTGAGGAACCTTACGAGGCAGAGGTGATCGAGTTCCTTGACCTGCGTGGGGTGATCGGCAAAGGGGGAATGGGGGCCAGAACTTTGAACGCCTGTCAGGCTGCACCCGCTGTATATTTTCATGCGGTTGGCGGAGCTGCATCTTTGATCGCGCAATGTGTGACAGAAGTTCTGGATGTGTACAAACTCGAATTTGGCATCCCGGAAGCGATCTGGACGATCCGGGTAAAGGACTTGCCTGTCATTGTGACCATGGATTCTAACGGGCAAAGTTTACATTCACAAATTCGAGAAACCTCTCATTCAGCTTTGAAAAAACTGATCCGTTAGCCCAACTGGATTTTTGTTAAAAAAACAACGACATCCTGAATTCAATGGATGTCGTTGTAATATTTCTGATTGGTTTTCGAACAGAGTGATCTATGGTTTTCCGAAAGTGATCATGTACTTACCGGGTTCAGTCTGCTCAACATCAGAGTACGTCCCTGTGATGGAGATCCAGGTATTGCCGGGTTGTAATTCAAAAGGCTGTTTGTTGGCATCAAAGAACTGGATCGGGCCGGTACCATTGACACCCTTCCATTTAGCCTCGAACACCTGTCCGTCGCGGAAGATCAGGGCCCTGCCGGAAGCTCCCACAAGACCAACCTCGTGCATGGTATCATCCCCATTTAGAGTGGTGTAACTTGCAAACAAGATCACCACATTAGAAAATGCCAGTTGTTGGTTGTTGATCCGGTCTAACTGTGGGATCATCTCATAAGTGGTATCACTGAGTTTGTTATCGATCCAGCGCAGATATTTTCCAGTGGGTGCATCATATTTAAATTCGCCTTCATTGGCGAAACCAAAATGCATCGTCACATCGTGTCCATCAGTACCACCAGATGGAGGGGTTGTATTGAAAGCCATCCCATCCAGAACCGGTTTGTCTGAAGAACCTCCGTTTGAGACGTAGTATTTAGATAATTCAGCGGTGTTTGCAAACCAACTCACTTCAGACACACCCAGGTTATCATACTTGCAAATAGCCGGGCAAGTATTTGTGGTGCCATTGATCACGCGTTGATTCCCAAGGCGTCCAACAATCTCATTATATTCAGGAGCCCATGCATACATCATTCCAAGAACACCGTTATACATGCTTACAAGCCATTGGTCGATATAACGACCGGAGCGAATTGGCCCCACCTGCTCTGCGTCCTGTCCATAAAACAGTGCCAGGTAACGGTTAGCCCCTTCTCCAGTGGAATAATCAAAAACAATATCTGCTTTTGAAAGACCGGCATGTGGGCGGCCTTCTCTCGGGAAATTGGACACCTTTACCATCACCGGACGTCGATTTAAGGTCGCCGGATCTGCCACTGTTAAACCAGTTAAGGGATCTACATTAGCCGGAAAATTGGTAGGCCCATATTGGACCGGAGCCTGGGTTGGGGTCACCGTTGCAGTGGGAACTGGCGTAGAGGTTGGGATCTGCGTAGCAGTCGGCTGTGAACTGATCGTCTTCTCCACAGCGGCATCCATTGTTTTTTGCAGCTCAGTCGCAGAATAACCCGACTGGCAAGCTGATAATACCGTGCTTACTATTAAAACAACCCCGATAAAGAGGGTGATCGTTTTTCCTTTTTTCATTCTTCTCCTGAATCAACAAAACAAAAAATGCAATTAATGCTCAAAATTATAATCCAATTAGCAGATCATAATTGTCAAGATAAATATTACTGTATCGAAAATTTACCGGTTCACATCAAATGAAAGATTCTGAAGTTGAGTGCTTGTCGAATCATTAAAGATCACGCCAGTAGGGCCATTGATCGTTCCATATAAGAGTGAATCTCCATTTTCAGTATGACTGGAAACAATAAAATGAGAATCATCCACCCATTTTGCGTCTAGCAGAGAGACGACATCTGCAAGGTGATCTGGTGTTGAATTTCCATTTACAAGAAAGGCCAGGTTGTTCGATCCATCAAGTTTTGAGTAAATGAACTTTTGTCCATCAGGTGACCATTCCGCTAAATGTCCAAAGTATCCGGTGTCTATGTTTGCGTTTCCACTTCCATCCGCCAGAGAAACATGCAGTGCCCAATTATTGTCCAACGGGTTTCCTTCCTGTGTTCGATAATTCATTAAAGATAGATCCGGAGAATAAGAAGCTATTCCCATCGGAAAGAAACTCATTACTCCTGAATAGAGCATGGCTGCTGCACCTGTATTGGACACCTGCCAAACAATGCTGGCAGCCGGTTCATCCACCCAGGGCTCTTCAGGAGCGATCACCGTGCAAAAACTGCTGCTGTCATTCTTCCAGGAGATATCGGCTGTCCAGGCATATTCAGAAGCTGTATTTACTGAATTGAAAGTGACAACATTTTCAGCTACCAGGCTGCCGTCAGAATGATACAGATCAATGCCAGTAGGTCTGGAAATAGCTACAAAATTCCCATCAGGAGAAAAGGAGAAGGAAAACCCATCCTCCGTGTGAATCAACTGCTGAAGGGTTCCAGAATCAACATCCAATGTATAAAACGTCCCCGGGACCAACAAACCAGGACCTTCCAAGACCGCGCGGGTGCTAAATCCGAGTATATGCGAACCCGGTTTCCATGACACCCGGTTGGGCCCCACCCCAATCGCGTAATCTGGCTTAGTGAATGCATTGAATTGGGCGTTACTGATCAGGGTGTGCCGGTTTGATCCGTCAAAATTAACCACATCTAGATCGTAATTGGAATAATCAGAGCTCCTGATAAATGCAATCAGATTACCATCAGTCGAAACATGGCTTTCTACTACATCGCCACTATTTACAAGTTCAGCCGGGGCCGCATAGCCTTCACGCCAGACATATAAATTTCGACCTGAATCAACAAAGGAAACAGTCAAAGGAGGAATCTCTGCAGTATCTGTAGCTGTAATTACTTGTTCGGTTTCGGCAGTTGAAGATACTGTTGCGCCCTCCTCTACAGAAGGCGGCAGTGTTGCAGTGGTACTCAAGCCAGATTCGTTTGGTTTGCCGGAAAAATCAATCGGAAAATTACAACCACTGCAAATAATAATGGAAATGAATATTAAGGTCGGTATAACCCAGGCGCGTTTCTTCATTTTTATCCTCATCACAGATCTATTCTAAAATAGAGTCCTTTTCTCTGATTATATTGAATTACAATAAACATACAAGTAATCAAAAAAATAGAAGGAGTTTGCCATGTGCGGGAGATTTACGATCACCCTCGAGCCGGGAGAATTTCAAGCAGAACTTGACCTGGGAGATCTGCCCTCTGATTTTGTTCCACGCTACAATGTCGCGCCGACTCAAAATGTGGCCGTTTCAAGGGATAACGCGTCGCACAAAGTGGAATGGATGCGCTGGGGGCTCGTACCCTCCTGGGCAAAAGATCCCACGATCGGCGTACGAATGATCAACGCCCGCGCGGAAACTCTTTTGGAAAAACCTTCTTTTCGTCAGGCTTTCCAAAAGCGGCGTTGTCTGATCCTTGCTGATGGATTTTATGAATGGCAGAAATTTACCGGAAAACAGCCTTCAATTCCCCACTATTTCAAACTTAAAGAAAAAAAAGCTTTCTTCTTTGCAGGTCTCTGGGATCAATGGCAATCGGCTGAGGGAGAAAAATTGACCACCTGCACCATTATCACCGGTGAACCAAATGATCTCGTAAGACCAGTACATGATCGGATGCCGGTGATCTTCGACCGAAAATCCGCCTGGGCCTGGCTAGATCCAACCGCGCAGGGCCCTGCCCTTCAATCAATGTTAAAACCGTATCCGGCAAGTGAGATGGATTGTTACCCGGTGAGCACACTGGTCAATCAGGCAGCGATTGAAACGCCGCAGTTGATTCAGCGGCTTTGATCATCCTCTACTGTTTCGTTGCCTGCCTGGCATTTTTCACAAACCCCGAAAAGTACCAGGTGATTGGTCAGGATCTTAAAATGATTCTCCGCCTCTAATTTGTCGAATAAACCATCAACATCTTCATGACGAATGGTTAAGATCGAACCGCATTTTTCACAGACAAGGTGATGGTGAATATCGCCATCAGTCAATTCATAGACCTCGGAGCCAGTCCCCATATCTGAAATAGACACTTTACCGGCATTCACTAAGCGGTCTAAAGAACGGTAAACCGTTGAAGGGTTCACTGCAGGTAATTTTTGTTGAACACGATGAAAGATCTCTTGCGAGGATAAATGAGAATGTTCCTCTTTTAATACTTCGATCACAAAAATATCAACGGATGAAGCGCGCATAATTCACCTGTCTCACTGGAATGAAACTATTTTACATCACAACGAAACTTTGAAGGATCGAGAAATCACTTTCGGTTGATGAAACAGGAATTAGTGCCATAATTAATCGCATGAAAAAAAAAGCTTTCTCCCCTATCATCCTGGTCCTTCTATGTGTATTGGTAGTTCTTTTTCTAATTCTTTCCATTTATCTATCTACTGCAAATCAAGGTTACCGAAATTTGGATTTTTTCACATTCTGGCTGGGCAGCCATCTGACCGCAGTCGGGCAGAATCCCTATGACCAGGCAGCATGGGTTACCGGTCATACCCTGAATAATTCCACCTGGATCGAGAACCTCTTTTATGTCTATCCAATGATCACAGCGGTCATTTTTGTTCCCTTTGGCCTGCTCGATGTTACTTTAGCCAACACATTATGGCTTTTCTTATCCTTCTGTGCGATTACTGCCGGGATCCTTTTACTTCTTTCATTATGGAATATTGCAGATTGGCGGTCTTATTTGTTCCCGGTGCTGCTTGGAGCATTTATTTATCGTCCCCTCTTTTTGAATTTTTTTGTGGGCCAGGTAGATAGTTTTATCTTTTTCTTCATTGCTTTTTCGCTTTTTCTTTTTGTAAAGGGAAAAAGCGTTTCATGGGCTTGTTTCTTTTTAGCACTGACAGTAATTAAGCCGAATATTGGCGGTCCCCTCCTTCTCCTTGTCTCCTTGTTTCTGATCATTCATAAGAATTGGAAGTACCTGTTTTTTCTGGATGGGTCCGCATTGTTGCTGCTTCTCCTTCCATCGATATTCGCACCTCATTGGATCAATGATTATTTCCATGTCTTACAGCAAAAATCTGCCGACCAGAATCTTTTTCCCAACCTGCGCGGTTTGGCTGGACTAATTTCCAAAGGCACTGAAACTGGCACTTTGGTAATTTGGATAGGCCTCTCGATCATAGTGCTCCTTCTCCTAATGATTTTTTATTTTAAAATTCTAGGTAAAACCAAAATTGATAAAGCAGTTACCCTCGCCTTAATGGTTTCATTACTGATCACACCCTATCTCCGCGCATACGATCTGATCTTTACCTTGATCCCGATCATAACGATCTCAGGAGCGATCGCTGCCCGAGGCAGTAATTTTCTACGAACAAATCTGGGGTTCCTGGCCTGGCCGCTGGCAGCCTTTGCGCTTTTACTCCTGGCCTCCACCCTTCAACAGGATATCTGGAGTGTGCTGCTCAGTCTATCTGCCTACGGATTCTTTCTCTGGCAAATTTTCAAAGATTTCCAACAAGGCCAACGCGCATTGACCAATACCCCTTCATAGAGTAAAATGTTTCAGTCATGCGTTGTACCCTTCGCATGAAAACAATCCATTTCTCGAAAGGGCTAGAAAATGAAAGTATTATTGATCAAAGATGTTTACAAACTTGGCCACACAGGCGATGTCAAAAAAGTAGCCGATGGCTATGGCCGCAACTACCTGCTTCCGCAGGGTCTTGCAGTCCTCGCCACCCCGGGCGCTTTGAAATCTGTCGAGAAGATTCGCGCCAAAGCCGCCATCACTCGCGCTCAACTGAATCAGGAAATGAGCGGTCTTGCAGAGATGGTCGACGGCCTCGTAGTCGTCTTCACCAGCAAAGCTGGCGAAACTGGCAAATTGTATGGTTCCATCACCACCCAGATGATCGCTGATGCCATCAATAAGAAACTTGGCACTCAGATCGACCGCCGCCAGGTGGAAGCTGAACCGATCCGTACCCTCGGCGAGCACTCCGCTCACGTCCGCCTTACCATTGACCTCACTCCGAAAGTAAAAGTTATGGTTTATCGCGAAGGTGAAGCTCCTGAGGTTGAAGAGCCAGTCAAAGTAGCCCCTGTTGCAGAAGAACCTGCTGCTGAAGAAAAAGCAGAGTAGTTTTTTCGAAGACACAATAAAAACCGGCCAATTCAGCCTGAAGGCTGGGAGGCCGGTTTTTTAGTATAAAATAGGAATCATGGATCAAACAGTCGGCACGATCTTACGCCAAAAGCGTGAAGAAAAAAGATACACTCTTGAGCAGGTATTCCAGGATACCCGGATCCGCCTTTCATACCTGCAAGCCATTGAAAGCGATCAGCTAGATCAGCTTCCCTCCAGGGCTCAGGCACATGGTTTCATCCGTCTTTATGCCAACTACCTTGGATTGGATCCCTACCCCCTGCTGGATTCACTTACTCCTCCCTCTCCGGTCGAACCCGGAGTCGAGTCGGAACCTGCATCGGATTCTCGCAAGGGCTTATCTGACTTCTCCAAGATCGAAATTGATAAATTAGAAGAAAAGACCAGGCAGATAGTAGATTCAATTGGTCAGAAAAGTAGATCCGCTTTAAAAAAAGGGACCTCACAGGGAAGTCAGATTCTTCTTAATACGGTAGAAATATTTAAGGAGAAGATCCCTTATGAGATCGTAAGAAAAGGCGAATCTCCTTCTTTGCCAACAAAAGAAACCGGGGAACAACCTCAAAATACCTCACCCAAATCGGTATCTGATAATAAAAGCTACCAGGTAATGTGTAAAGCCATCGGAGCCAATTTGCGTGAAAAACGAGAATCTCTTGGTCTTTCGTTATCTGATGTGGAACGTCAGACCAGGATTCGGGAGATCTACCTCTACGCACTGGAAGAAGGGAATTTAGATACGCTGCCTTCCACAGTTCAAGGCCGTGGAATGCTCAGCAATTATGCGAATTTCATGGGTCTGGATTCGGAAGCCTTTCTTTCCCGTTTTGCCGAAGCTTTACAACAGAAACGTCTCGAAACCTTACCGGAAGCAGAAGCAGGGGTTCCACTTCCAGTCTCATCCTCGGTTCAACCTCAAAAAATCACCGGATGGAGGCGCTTGCTAACTCCGGATATGATCTTCACCGGCTCCCTTTTCTTGGTGTTTTTTATATTCATTATTTGGGGCTCTGTACAACTGATCAGCATCAATTCACCCAAAACAGCGGCGACGGTTGTACCCATCTCAGATGTATTGTTGGCCAGCGGCACACCGCAGGCAACCTCTCTGGTGACAATTGAAGGGTCCACACCGGAAGCAACGCTCTCATTGGGCTCAGGCACTGATACTACCGGCGCGCTCGAGTCAACCATATCTGCAACCCAGACCGGTGCCGTCCAACTGGTAATAGTTGCGCACCACCGGGCATTTATGCAGATCACAGTGGATGGTAAAGTTAAATTTGATGGCCGCGTGGTTCCCGGTACTATTTATTCTTACTCCGGTGATACCGCGATCGAACTTCTCACAGGCGATGGATCGGCAATCGAGGTTTATTACAATCAAACGGATCTCGGAACAATGGGAATTAACGGGCAGGTGGTGCATATGCAATTCACCGCCAAAGGATCAACTGATCTGGGCGCGCTCAATACAGCCACACCTGTTCCGACCACAATTGCCACATTGACACCCTTACCAACCAGTATTCCACCCACATCCACTCCTACTGAGCCGAATTCACCCACCCCGACAGGAACCGAAAGCAAATGAAAGAAAACACATACTATTTAGTTTCGCTTGGCTGTGCCAAGAACACGGTCGATTCTGAATCAATGGCTGCCTTACTGGAGCAAAAAGGCTACCAGGGTGTGGGAAAACCTTCCCAGGCGAAAATCATGATTGTAAATACCTGTGGCTTTATCGCACCCGCCCGCCAGGAATCAATCGAAATATTGCAGGACCTTGCCCACAAGAAAAAATCCGGCCAATACTTGATCGCCGCAGGTTGCCTGACTGAACGCTCCCGCCAATTGATGCTGGAACGCATTGAAGGCGTAGATGGATTCATTGGCACCCGCCGCTGGATGGACATAATCGAGTTGATCGAAAAACTGGATCAACGAGGGAATAATATTGCTCAGTATGAGATCCCCGAAGACACAACCATAGGGAAAGATGAAAAAGGAGTCACCCGCTCAGCGTTACAGGGAGCCAGTGCCTACCTGAAGATTGCTGACGGCTGCCGACGGCCCTGCGCTTTTTGTTCGATTCCCCTGATCAAAGGAACGACAGTAAGCCGCTCACCTGAACTGATCATTAAAGATGCGGAAAGCTTACAGTCTGAGGGAGTCCAGGAACTGATCTTGATCGCACAGGACACCACCGATTACGGGTTTGATCTTGGAATGAAGGATGGCTTGACCTCATTACTCAAGGATCTGCTGCCACGTATTCCTGAGATTCCCTGGGTACGTATGCTATACGCATATCCTGGATACGTTACTGATTCATTGATAGAATTCATGGCTGCGACTCCACAAATGCTCCACTACCTGGATATCCCCCTGCAGCATGCCTCACCGGATCTGCTTAAAAGCATGAAGCGCCCTTCCGATATGGATTGGGTCCACCGCACCATCGAAAAAATGCGCCGTGCGATGCCAGACCTGGCTTTACGAACTACTTTCATTGTCGGGTACCCGGGTGAAACCGAAGAACAATTCAAGATGCTTCTTGACTTTATCGAAGAGATCAAATTTGATCACCTTGGAGCATTTACCTTTTCCTTTGAACCGGGAACTGCAAGCGAACCCCTAGGTGACACCATCCCTGAAGAAGTGAAACTGGAACGCATGGACCGATTGATGAAGTTACAGGAAAAGATCTCATTAAATAGAAATCAAGCCTTTATCGGCAGGAGCCTGAATGTCCTCATCGAAGGTGCTGGAGATGGCCTTTCCGTCGGCCGTTCATACAGAGATGCGCCTGAGATCGATGGCCTTGTATTGATCGAAGACGAAGTCGAGGCAGGCCAGATCGTTCCGGTAAAGATCACCGGTGCCATGACCCACGACCTTTCCGGTTATCTCGATACAAAGAAATAAGCTTCCTTTTTTTTACTCTTAAAAAGAAAACCGCCTGATGATTGTTCATCAGGCGGTGATTTTTAACCATTTGTTGGAGTTGGTGTCCAATCCGGATTCATTGTTGGAGTCGGTGTGGCTGGCGGATTCTTGCAATATTCCACTGCTTGATTGTACTTTCCGCTCACAGTCTCACTTGCCTTTACAGATAAGCTGGACTCGTATTGACCAACAGCATCGCAGTAATTCCCGGTCGATTGCAGGGAATCACCATACCCTTCCAATGACTGCGCGTACCGGTCGGTAGCAGTTACACCGTTGAAATCTGCCAGACTGGGTGCACTCTGGTAGAGATACTGGAAGTTCTGTACTGCCACATCCCACAGCACATCCCAGCAGGAAGCACCATTTACATAATAGGTAGCCCAGGTTCGCCACTTTACAGCTTCTGAATCGATGGGACCAAGTTTTTCAGCTTCTGTAAACTGATATATTCCTATTTCTAGATTTCCCTGTTGAATATTGGCAATACCCATATTTCGTAAAGCCATATAATACATACCATCTACTTTTACAGATTCATAGGATGGGTCGGTATTGCGCAACGAAAGCACCGAGGTGTAAAGGCCGCTCCAATCCTGGGCGGCTATTTGCAGTTGCGCTGATTGGAAAATTGCTTGAGCCCCGCGCGTATCTTTTGTAGCCTCCACAACTGGGGTCGCAATGGTCGTTGTGGTTGTTGTGGTTTGACCTTGCTGGGCCAGGCTTACCATCACTTCAGCCAGCTTGTCTGCAGCACCAGGGAAGGTGGGATAGATCTGGATCACATATTCGAGGCGGCGCTTCGCCATTCCCAGATTATTATCGGCAATATCGGTTTTGCTCAACTCAAACTGCGTGGTTGCCACCACCAGGCGTTGAGTGACCTCTTCAGTTTTGCGGACCTGGATCGCAGACCAATAACCGATCGCACTGCCAATGATCCCAATAAGAAGCATGCCAACAATCCCCAACGCAACCCACTTGCCGCGTCTGGGTTTCTTTGCAGGTTTATCCACTTCAGTCGTAACTGCTTCAATAACGGGTTCCGCGCTCTTTACAGCTTTCTTTTTCGCGGGCATTGGAACCGTTTTTTCTGCAGATGTTTCCGGAAAAACAGGCTGAGCTTTTTTGCGCGTCGCATGAACTACCGGAGCAGGCACTGTTTGATCCAGAACCATGGGTTCATTCACCTGTTCGGTTTTCTTCCTTGTGGATCTTTTTACCGGTGTTTTTTCTACCGGCTGATCTTCAGCAGCAGAAGGAGTTATCGCAGCTGCCTTCTTAGTCGTTTTTCTCGTGCCGGTAGAAATGCTTTGCTGATTTTTTTCCTCAGCAAGCGTGGAATTTTTTTTCTTTGGAGCAGCTTTTTTGGGCTGTTCAGGTTGAGTGTCTTCTAAGTTCTTATCTGTCATAATCGATATTATACCCTAGATGAGAGTTGATACTTATTGGAACTTAAGAAATTATTAATTAAGAATGGAACAACAGGTTTCCAATTTATTAAATGAAGGAGACTCCTCAATAAATCAACAATTTTCGCCATTATCCTTGACTGGATTCCCGCCGCATGATAATATTACTTTCGTTGATGCGGGGTAGAGCAGTGGCAGCTCGTCGGGCTCATAACCCGGAGGTCAGTGGTTCGAATCCACTCCCCGCTACTAACGAGAACCGTAGTCCCTGGGGCTACGGTTTTTTGATAGGCCTGAGGGTCGATGGTTACGAAAAATCACTTTTAGGAGGATTTTTCGATGAACCGTAATCCCTCAGGCCTGTTATTTTCTCTTTGTATTGACGGTTTCGTCAAATACAAAACCGCCGAAGGCTTAAGCCAACGGACGGTCGATTCGTATGAGTGGGTGCTGCGTAAGTGGATGGAAAAGATCGGTGATCAACCGGTCGGTAAGATCACCTCTGCCGATGTGCTCGATTACATGACCTATCTGCGTACCAAGTATGTTCCCCACACTTTTGCCAAACCGAATCCTACACATGATGCACCAACGCGCAAACTCTCCCCAAAAACACTGCGAAACCACTGGATCACGTTCAAAGCTTTCTTCGGTTGGGCGGTCGCAGAGTTCAAAATCAAGAACCCCATGGAAGGCATCCCAGGACCACGCTACAAAGAAGCACCCGTGGCTGCCTTTACTCAGGAAGATCTTGCTGCGCTGCTCAAAGCTTGCGTCTACTCCCGTGAGTACAATCCAATCAATCGCCATAATTTTGTCACCCGACGACCATCGGCCAAACGAGATGAAGCCATGATCATGTTCATGTTGGATACCGGTTTGCGCGCTTCCGAGCTTTGCAGTTTGAAAATCGGCGAACTGGATTTGCGCACCGGTAAAGTTGTCATCAAGCATGGAGACGAAGGTGGGGCAAAAGGCGGCAAAGGGCGCACGGTGTTCATTGGAAAGAGCACCCGCCGGGCTGTATGGCGCTATCTGGCTGACCGCGAAGATCGCGATGACCCAGAATCGCCAGTATTTATCAACCGTGGCAATCATCCGTTTAACCCCAACAGCCTGCGTCATTTGATCGTGCGCCTGGCTGATAAAGCGGGCGTCAAAGGGGCTCATCCACATAAATTCCGGCATACTTTTGCAATCACTTACCTCCGTTCAGGCGGGGATGTTTTTACCCTACAAGCCCTGTTAGGTCACAGCTCGTTGGATATGGTCCGTCATTATGCTCAAATCGCTGAGATGGACATTGAACGAGTGCATCGGAAAGCCAGCCCAGTTGATAACTTGAGGTTCTAAAAACGATCATTTTCTCTTTTGCGCCAGAGCTGGAGGAAGGAATTCAGTAAACCCTTCCTCCAGCCAATCAGGTTATTTACGTTTTTGGGCCTGGCAGGGAAGTTTGCACGTTGGCCGGAGCGACGGTGAATCACAGCATTCCTTGCGCACCAAAATAATTGAACCATTTGCCATGACTTCATAATCCAAGCAGTCACCTGGTTGTAAATCCAACAGGTTACGAACCTTTTTAGGGATTGTGATGGCGTTGGTCGTGGTAATGATAATCGGTCGTTTTTTCAAATAATCACCTCCTTTCCTTCCGAGATTGCTGAAATTTTCATTATCCAGCTCAGCCGGATACTCTGAAACTCAACCGGGAACATGGCTTTCACCCATAAGAAGAAACGCTCGTTGGTATTCAAGGTGTTCTGAAATTCAGCCTGATCCAATCCTTTTTCGACTTTCTGAAAAAGGAAATCTGAAAGACTGGCGTTGAAAGCGTGCGCTGAACTGAGCGGTTGCGAGCCAGTCCTGAGAAGAAGCACTTTTAGATACTCGAAATCATTAGAGATCTGAAGCGAAGAACGCCAATGAACTTCCCGTGAAAATTTCAGGAACAACTTAACCTTGAGATAGTTCTGACGATCCAGCATTCCAAATCCCGCGATTGACAATCCCGCCGCAGATGGGACATTTTCCTTTCAAATGGCTCAGGTTGCCTTTGACAGGGCGAATTTCCCCATTTTGAATTTTGACGATCGTATTACAGCGCATGCAAAAACCCTCCCCTGCTTGAAGTGGATGGGTTGGTTTCTTTCTGGCGTTCCGTTGACTGTCAACCCAGGCGGCAAATTGCTTGCCGTCGATCCAGATATGGTTGGATTCATCCCGGCTGTGTGGCGCGCCATGGTTGAGCCAATCTCGCAAGGTGGTTTCAGGAACGTCCAGGTCTTCAGCGATTTCCCGCGGTGTGTAAAGCATGGGCAGCAAACCAGGGGCTTTGATCAGGACATTCCTGGAAATCCGGCAATTTGAGCTATTTTGGTTTTCTGACATTCTTCTCCTTTGTTATTTGTAAACTTTGCATGAAACAAACATACGCCAGCCATGCCATCCTCTTAAGGGAATGGCGTGGCTGGCGTATCCTCTTCCCATTGATATGTGTTGAAAGATCCTCGTTTTGTAACTCTGATTCGCGGATCATTATTGAGTTTTGAAAATACCCGGTCTATCGTCCTGGCACTGCTGCTAATTTGCAGGGCTGAGATGAGCTCATTCTTCTTGAATTCCTGCGCCGGTAAACTTTGCAGATATTCCAGGATATCCACAAAGATCAATTCCACCTGACCAGGCATGCGCACCAGTTCGGAAGCATTCGTTTCAGAAAAGCGAAGCACGATGCTCTCTTCGGTTGATTCAATTTGAAACTGCAACTGCGTTGGTGGCAGGGATTCACGCACCTTTTGTGGAATGATCGTTCGCATTGAGTGTGATGAATGCTGGTTTTCGTGCGCAACCACAATGGCGGTATCGACAGACCCTAAAATATCGGATGAGCCCCGAACGCGATAGGAAAGATCGGGGTTTCCACCCTTATTGAGGTGATGAATGAGAATGAAAGTCGTACCGATCTGGTTGGCAATTTCTCGTAGTGTGTTCATCATCGGTGAAATTTCTGTCACCGAATTTTCATCTGCGCCAGGCATAAACTTGGCCATGACATCAAAAATGACCACAGAAGCATCCAATCGATGAATTCGCTGACGCAATGCCAGTACTTCGGAAGTGACTTTCAGGTTAAGCGGAGAAAAGTCAAAAATGAGTTCCGCTGGCGGTTGAATTCCTCGCGCATGGCACAGTTTGAGAACGCGCGAGCGCATACCCCGGTAGCTACCATCCAGAAAGTGATACAGCACTTTACCCTGGGTTACCGGCCGGTTATCCCATGCCACACCCGAAGAAGCCACGCCAATCGCCAGGTCCAGAGCGAGAAAACTCTTTCCGGCTGCCGGCATACCGGCGATCAAGTTGATCCCCCCGGCCATAATCCAGTCTTTGAGAATCCAGGTCAGTTCACCCATCTCCGACAAACACAATTTCTCTGCGGTCATGACCATTCGCTCCGTGACTCCCGACAAGGCGGATGAGCTGACAAAGAATTCTTCCATTTGCTGGAGAGCTTCAGAAAGCGGTTTATCTTGAATAGCATTTTGCGCAAGGTTTGTAGCGACCTCCAACGCTTTTCGCTTGAATGCTTTTTCGCGCACGATCTTCGCGTAAGACTCGGCGTGCATGGAAGTCGGAGTTGCATTGAGCAGACCTGTGATGTACGCCGGCCCACCAATTTCCTTTAGTTTTCCGCTGGTATTCAAAGCATTACACAAGGTGACATGATCGATCTGTTGCTCAGATTCCAACAGGTGATTCATCGCTTCCCAAATCCAGCGGTGTGAGATGCGATAAAAGTATTCCGCTCTAACGATGGTGACCAAATCAACAAACAAATATGGTGCAATCATGATTGAACCGAGCAAGGCCTGTTCGGCTTCAATATCTCTGGGCGGAATGGGATCTGGCATCAAAGGCTCCAAATGGTTTGATATTTACTCCTTACAACAACACAATGGTCATCCGAGAAAACGAAAAGCGACCGGCACAACAAAGTTTTTGTTATGCGGCCGCTCCTACGATTTGATTGATGTCCAAGGAGATCAGCGACCCGAAACGATACCATTTTTATTCTACAAATAAATCAGACATGATCCAAGGTGGTCATGTCAATTCGTATGTTCAGCGATTTGGACAGGTCGGAACTGACAACCATACGCGGCAGGTTTACCTAGCATCGTCCAGGATAATCGCTCAACAGTTTTCCACCAGATATCCGGGATTTCATACCAGGCTGCGCCGACAACATCTCGAGCAATATCCGGATCCGGAGCGGTTCCCTTGGCCAATGCGCTATCTGGATTAACCGCAACCGTCGTGTAAACGACTGAATAGATTGGTCCAAGGGTTGCCAGCGAAAGCATCATTCCCCATCCGCATTGAGATGGTTTGACCGTTTTTGCAGCATCGATCCGATCTGCCATGAATTCGAAATAGGTCATACCCTGTGGTGCCTGGGGAATGCTCATCGACTGATATCCCCGGTAAGCAATAAACAGAATGGTTGCCATCACCAACAGAAGCAAAGCGTTTTTGAAAATCTTGAAGACCAAATGAAATCCCTTCAGTAGAAACATACTTTCCTCCAGACAAATGATTATCCAAATACCAGACCCTGAATGGTCAGATCAAGATCATCCGTGATTGGAACGGATCCGGCTTTAAGTGAAATACCCCCCGCTCGTAAAGCAGCTTTCAAGGCTGCAGCTCGCCTCCGTTCGGGAATATCGGAAAAGTAGAATAGCAGATCATCATCCTCCCCTTCTCGCAGACTCAGCGTAAAACGAATCTGATGAACCTTGCAATCCAGCTTTGGGCGACCGCGTTTTGAACTCATGCTTAGTTTTTTCGATTGTGGTTCTGGAATAGCGATAGTTTCCACAAACCCCTCGCAATCGATTGAACCGGATCATCTGCCAGGATGCCTTTACAATTGAAGAAATAAGGCAATGAGTTCTTGAGTAGGATCGCCCCACCGCCTACCAGGATGACGACTGTGAAACGCCGCCAGGCTTTGCCCCACCGCTTTTCAATTTCTCCAGTGACCTCACGCTCCCAGATTGGTAGTGCCTGCGAAATGTCGAGCTTATTGGCGCGCAGGAGCGTGTCCAATTCACCCAGGGAGTAAAGCTGCTGACCGTTGACCAGTTCCAAAAGCCGTCGCACTCCAGTGGTTGAAGCACCCGTAAAGCGTTGAACAGGAACTTTTTCGCGCACCACCAACAATTCGGTGGTGTTCATGCCGATGGATACAATCCCGACCTCCTGGGTGTATGCGCTGCGTCGCTCAGGTACGACCTTGCCTTCATCATCCAGCACATAATCAAACAGTGCACCAGCCGGCTGAGAAGTAACCCGAACCTCGGTCACATTCAGGTGATGTTCCTGATCATTGGCTTTCCAGGTGTGTTCTGCTTTCATCCAACGCTGAATGCTCTCCACCGTGGTTCGTGCTTCCTCTCCGGAAAGCGTATCCAATGGCAAACCACAGGTGATGCTGACAGGCTGAGAAATATCCCCCGAACGCAGGATCAAGCGGGTGAATGCCCCATAGAAAAGCGCCAGCATTTCCGGTGAACCGGCAAAACGATCCATGCTCAGGTTTTCTACTGGCCTTCCGCAGTCGTGTGCGCTGCTATCGACAAAGAACGTGCTTCCCGACGGCAAAGCGATTCGCAGCGGCAGGCGGGAACTGCCCAACCCCAGCATGCGCCCTACCAGCGAGCCATTATTGACCGCGACCTGAGAGATCAATTGAATGCTCTGCTGATTCCCATGCAGCTTGAGCGCTCCCATTCCCAGATCGAGTCCAAAATTGATAGTTTCTGTCATGCAATCTCCTTTATTCTACAAGATTCTATATAACATGGAGTAATTTGAGGTAAAAAAATCAACCTCATCGGTTGGTTTTATTGTAACATATTACTCCATGTTAATCAATATCTTGTAGTATTTATTTGGGAGATTACTTTTTATATGGGCGACCCGAATCATCAAATGCCCATTTGCCCTGACCACTGTTTTGGCAATAGACTCTGGCGCAGTAAGCCACGTCCGCTTCATCCAGCAGTGTCTTTCGGCCCTCTTTACCCAATTGGTGGATCAACCCTCGCTGCATCCAGCGCGTGAGGGTGGAGGTGTTGAGCTTGTATTTCCGGCCGGCTTCATTAATGCTGATCGGAACGCCTTTCAGGTCTGCGTTGAGCTGGTACTCAGGTAAGGCTTCCTTGGGTAGCAGATTGTTGACGCTGCTTTGACTGATACCAATACTTCCATCCGTCATCACGGCTGCCTGAAGTTTTCCCTCATCTGCCAACTGATAAATAGAATCCAAATCCAACCCAAGCTGTTTGGTGGCTTGCTCGGGGGTAATGTAATATTCTAATCGGGATTGATCGAGTTTCACGGACTACTCACAGAATGCAATTTACTACAAGTTAATCATACAGTGAAAGTAAAGGATCGTCCAGCAATAGAGAATTATTGCATCTCCCCTGCTATTTAGGTTAACTGACCTGAAGGTTAAATGACCAAAAAATCCGGATGACGTATCCTATTGTTTGGCTGATGATATCAAAGTCCGGGAAAAGACAAAATTTGAATATCGACAAAAAAGTATGGTCTGCGTCCTCGCTGACGTGCCGCAGACGCCTTGTTGACACGCCGCAGACGTTGACGCAGACCTTACCGCAGACGTTGATTGAACAGGAAGAGCGCTGAAGCGCCTTTTACCGTAAAGGGATATGGAAATACCATTTGACCTGGAATGACCGCTCTATCCCGAAAACTTAACTCTAAATGGGCATAAATTGCACCACCATACATAGGTCAAATGGAGAGTCTAGAAGACGAGAGACTGGAAATATTTGCACAAATAAATCGGCATATTTTTTTGTGCAAGGAAATACCATCTTGATCCATGGGAACAGTGTGCACTCTGTTCCATCCACTTCGATCCCCTAGAGTCTTAAGGGGGAACGGGGCAACGGAGTGACACATCGTTCTCTGTTGGATGACCCTTGATAGTTTTGAGAATATCACCCAATCGCCAGGGACGATACTCCCTGACTTTGACACTCATTTGATATGGTATGGTCCAAGGACTGGCAATCGAGGTGCTGTTTTTATTTGAATAGCGCCTTTCATTGAAGCCTAGCTGAAAGGGGTCAGGAAAGTTTTTTATTTTGCTCCCCTAATTTCATATTTTTCTAGGTCTCATTGAATAGTACACGGAATTTTCAACGATTCCCATTTTATAAACTGGACAATTTAGCAATTTTCCGATTCTGACTAATTCTTTCTCGTATTCAGCAGCACAATTCATGCCTATAAATATTTTTTCGACACGTAAGCCAGTTGATGACAAAGGTACTTTTTTCCCGGGTTTCCCTTCTTCTTCGTTAAAATCGAAGACTCTATATTCATGTTCATATTCCCATTCTGAACTTTTCGTACAAAAAGTGAGGAATAAAATTTGGTAATAATGCCAAAAATCAGCGCCAGGTTCTTTATCTTGTTCATAACCCTCTAAAAAAGCCTTACATAACCTAGTGATAATGGTTGCTGAAATTAGTCTTTGGTTCGAATAACGAACCGGAAAAACTCGATTTTTGTTGTTTACCCCATATTCGACACAAAATCCTCGATGATTGTTCGCATAATGAGCCCATAAAGGAATCCTTTTTCGAATTCCATTGCTAAAGCAACAGACCAATATATTGATTGAAAGCTGGTTAATTATTTTCTCGCATAATTTGACATCCCAACCAGCTTTTTCGATGCGTTTTATGTCTAGGGTCAACGCTTTTAATTCAAATGGATCATTTAATTTCTTTGGTGTGGATGCCCATAAATTTTGGTTTTCCAGACTATTCAATCTGAGCTCATTTTCTTCGGAAAATTTTAAATGAGTGTTGTCATATAATGGAAAATACTTGTAGATTTTGTCGGGTACCGATTCGTTCTTTATTCTGATAGTTTCATCCCAATTGTTATTATTTAAGGCATTGACAAATTCAACTCCCCACGCTTTAGCGTTCATGTTTCATCCTTTTTTGATATATGGTGTAATTTTCCCCAATTGGCTATTAATACTCGTCCAGGGGGCTGGTTGTTTATCCCCGATAGAATAAATGCAAGTAAGGTTTCCTTTAAGGCCTTAATCCCAAAATCACTGTGTGTATTGCTAACATTAAAACTGGTAGATAAGAGATGATTTACTTTTTCTGCGACTACCTGCACCCTACACCTTCAAAAGCGTTTTCAAATGCGCACGGAAACTCGAAACGCATTTGGCCCTGTTCATATGCACCCATTTAAGTCGCTATTAACCTTCAGGAATGCTAAGCTCACAATTAATGAATTTGACATTTATTCTCCCCTTTTATTTTTTAGTTTCGATTATTTTCACCATATCCAACCCGCCGCCCTGCCGTTGAACCTCAAACCGCCCATCCCTTCGTAAACTATCTACCCTAAGAGTGATTCTGAATGGGTACAGTTCGGGTAAATGGACTAGGTCGTCAAAGGGAATAGCATCGGATGGATGTGCTTGGAGCGCGCAGGATAATAGCCAGCTTTGCAGTTTCTCGGATGAAGCAAAATTGTGCAGCAGGATTCGATAATTTTGTTTTTGATTTGTATGTGCTAATGCTCCCCAATTGGTCAAAGATGCGATGATACGCTCTACGGATCGATCCAATGCTCCCAAGTGACCGTATTCGCCGGCGATTCTGTCTTTGATCATTTTCCGGGTAATGATTTCTGCCGTACGGCTGGTTTGACCAATGGCAGCTACACATTTCCTGAAGAAAGGATAACAAACCAGGGTCATTCCATAATGGAGCCAGAGACGTTCATCTGATGACGACAAAGTTGGAAATAATGCAAGCGCTTCCTGGTGGATGCGGGGAGCAGTCTTCTCAGTTTTTACCCAAATTGATGAAAGGACATCAATGGTTTTGCGCTGAGCATCTGTACCGGTAACGGTTCCTGAAATTGTGTCTGCTAAACGTTGCCGGATGGTTAATGGTTCCATCTTCTGAACACACATAGATGCGGTCACGTCCAACCAATCTAGTAATATTGTTCGGCTAAATCCAATACCCTTATCCATTATTTACTCTCTTTTGTAATTTGTATAAATGGAACAATAACCTCTTCGATGGAAATTCCACCGTGAGTTACGACTACCTCACCTGCAGGGGCAAAAGCCTCTCGCTTTGCAGGCATTAACGCAGACATCTGTTCTGGCAATAGGCCATCATTTTCCCATAGAACTGTGTCAGTAAAGGCATCTTGAACTCTCAACGCAGCCAGTCGATCTGAATAAATACGGGCACGTTTCCCACGTGTTTGTGCTAGCAAGCCTTCGGAGGGTTGACCGTACCCTGTGGCTTCAACATGCCCATGATCGCTGGCAATAAATACAGAATAATCGTGGCTTAGATACCAATCAAGTAGATTTTCTAAAGGTATCGAATTTTGTTCGTGAGCAGGATCTAGCCATAATCGGAGTGAGGATTGCTGATCCGCCGCGCCTAGAGTGGCATTATGTGCTAATTTATCCAAAGTATCGTCAATTAAGCACCAATAATTCACTCTGGGATCCTGTAGTTCTGGTTGTTGGTTGATCTGTCGATCATAATAAAGGGGGAGCAGTTTGCACATGTTCTCATTGAAACCTTCGCGGGACCAGAAGAGTTCCCAGGCACGGGACTCGGGAATATTATGTTCTATTTCTCCAGCAAAATCAGCAGGCCGAAGGCCAGATATCAAGGCGTATCTCGAAATAGATGTGATGGTTGGAATTTGGGCAAGCAGGGTTTCAGTCTTGATCTTCCAATCGGCATGCCGTTTGGTCCAAACAGGAGATATAACGCGCCAATCAGCCAGTGAAAGGCAATCCATGACAAGGAGCACTGCTTTGCTCAGATTTCCGAGATTGTGAAGATAAGCCAAATAGTGGGGAATGTGGTGTACATGGTGAGGAACGGGTAACCGCTGTACACCCATTGAAGTATAGTTTTTCGAAAGCCAATTGATAAATAATGGATCTACGTTTGAAATAAAATTCTGAAAAGTCGGTTTTTGGTTCGGTTGAATCACAAGACCCGCTTGAGCCATGAGGCTGCATGTCTCAGCCCAATCTTGGGCAAAGTACTGCCAGGTATTCCAACCTGTTGGATCAACGTTCATGGTTGTCAATTGGTTCTCAATATTTTCCATCAACATCTTCAGCCGTTGAAGACGAACATCAACCATGGTGATGCCGGGTTGCGCCCACTTTGGCAATTCTTTTTGGCTGTTTATTTTTACTGGCTGTATGGTTCCTTGACGAACAAGACTGGGTACTAAATCTTGCAATTGTGGGTCGCGAGAGAAAGGAATGAAATAACCAGCTGGAGTTTCTTTGACCCGTTTTCCTGAAAGAGACTGATCAATGGATAGCTGCCATTGATGCTGGACAAAATCCTGGAAAGCTTGAGAATCCTGGATGAGAAGATCGATATTCCATTCCCGATATTCAGGAAATTCCTTTAACCGGTCTACCAGGCTGGTTCGTAAAAGTTCTGGGAGGGGTGATTGTTGGCGATGATAGTCATTTAACCAGGCAATCAACGAGTATGATTGAGTAAGTGAACCAGGATCAGCGTTGAAAACCTCGCGTAAAAGATAGTCAATGGTTTTTTGCCGGCTTAATGGTTGAACCGGCTGCGGGTGTGTTTCAAGGTTTTCAATTTGATCAGGGCTCAGCATTTGCAAGATAGGGTAAGCCAGATTGGGAAAAAACTGGTGCAATGATAAATTGATTCGATAAGCGTCCTGATAGAGATCGTACGGCAGGTCTTCCAATGGACCGGTGGTGGTTAAGATGATTGGGTGATCTGTTGTAAAGGGTCGTGTTTCTTCCATGCGATGGCGCAAGAGGGCCGGGTCGGCTTCCTGGATGATCTGAAAACCGCGCCGGGTTAATTCTGCCATCAACGCTTCACCCGCCAGCAAGCGGTCTGGATCGCTAACCAGGGTAAGGGGATGAATATGCGAGGGAAAATATCTTAATATATTAGTAATCATTCATCTTCTACCAGCTTGCTGGTTTTGTAAATGTACCATTTTTATCTTGCAGGGTATTTGGGAATTGACTGGCTGCCAGAACGCCCTGCCGAATATCTTTTACAAAAGTTGCTGTTCGTTTTAACTCTTGGCTTGGAGAATTTGGACGAGGATTAAGTACAATCACCCCTTTATTTAGTTCATTCCGAACAATCTTGATTGCCTCAACCAAGTCTGAATCGTTACTGATCACAATCGCCACACCATATGCACCTTGGTATCCATCGTGCAGAAGATGGGTGGCAATATTTACATCCGACCCTTTTTCTTCGGTTTTGATGACCTCAGCATATGAATTTTGCCCAGGAATGGGATTCACTAACGGTAGTCTGACTGGATGGGTCAAAAAGTGTCCATATATAATTTCCAAATTAGGAATTGTCCTCAATGCACGCAGGTACATTTGCTGACGTATGGGTTGATCCGGGTCTTGCGGCCGAGCATTAACCAAAGCGGTGAAATATTTTATTTTCAGGATCTGGTTTTTAGGCAGGATCAGTTGGACCATTTTTTGGATATCCAACCATTTATAAGCGGTTCCCTTAACCGCCCCATAATATATATTAAATCCATCTACATAAACATAAGATGGAATCGGATTTCCCCCTGCCATATTTATTGATTTCTCCTACTTAAATAAGCAGAGGCGGGTATTCGCCGCCTCGCACCCTGCCCCCGAAGGAACAGGGGGGATGTATTTATTTTATAGCATGAATCACTTGAAATGTCAAATAAGACTTGCCAGTTTGAAGCGATTTGTTTACTCATCTTTTTCATTTCCTACTTCTTCCTCAACAACGCGCTGTCATAGTACATCAGAAGATCAGGATCCTCGCGCAGCACATCTTCGGGCAGTCGTTCGGCAACTGTGACAATCGTCTCATAATCCTGACGCTTGAAGCAATCCGCGAAGCCGGCGCGCACTGCTTCACTGCGGAACACTCTGAGCCGGCCTATGCTTTCGTTGTATTCCTTAAACTCCTTCAACAAGGTGCGCTGGCGTACCTTCTCCAGATCGCTGGCTTTATTGTGGTCTGGAACATACCACTTGCCTTCCGCGTCTTGCAGGAAGTTCTGCTTCAGGATCTCGATCATCTCTAATGGCTGCTCATGTTTGGCGCGGTTCATCACGCGGTTGAAGTCGTTGGTTAGATCGCCCTGGGTCTTGGGTTCACCGTTTGAATCTGGATCAAGCTGCTGTCTGAGCCAGGTGATGGCTGTCTTCTCGTCATTGACGAACAAGGTGAGCTGCACCGGTTTTTTCGCGTTGAGCATGGCGCGGTCGTATTCGGCTACCTGGTCCGGCAGAAAATACATGCCGTCGCGGCGGGTGAAACGCTGTTCCAGCCCGGCGTAGAACTCGGGCGCTGACAACGGCACCATCACCCCGCGCTGAATGTGGAAAGCAACCATTCTATCGAAGAGCAGGAAAGATTGCCGTTCAGCGTTAACCACCGGCATTCCGTTAGTTTCGTTGACCACCGGCAGCTTGCCCAGATGATAACGCACAAATTCCCAGGCGCCGTCTTCCATACCGGCTTTCAGTTTGAAACGTTCTTCAAGATTACCATTGGCTTTATATGCAGAGATGATAAGATCTTGTTTAACCGCCCCAGCAGCTACTAATTGATTAATGCTCCCTTTTACTTTGTCCATCGTTCTGACATCAGCGACAATAAAACCTGATTGAATTAATGCCTCTTGTATTGAATTCCAAACTGCATTTTGTGAATTATGGAATTCGATAGTGATCCACCTTCCTGGTTTTAACATTCGATAAAAAGCCAAGAAACAAGTTCTCATCAAATCCTGATAATCCACTAATTTCTTTTGTTGATGATTATTGATTATCGCTTCGTGATCATTTTCAGTTATTATCCTGAGCCAACTTTCCCATTGGTAATTCAGCTCTGAGTACATAATATTGCTACCAAATGGTGGATCAACAAAAATATAATCTATTGAATTGTCTGATTCCGAAAAGTTTCCTGCTGATGAAGTTGTTAGTAAATAATCCTCATTTCCTGGATTGTCGCGTAAGTGGGTAGTTCGTAATACATTGCTTATTCTGTCAAAAATTGCCGTCAGATAATTATCTTCTTCAGATAAAGTGGGAAAATATAGAGTCCCAGAAAGTACCCCAACATGTCTATTTCCATATTCAGGCATATATCTATTACGTTTCGAAGCCCTAGCTAGACTTCCAAGAAAAGCGCTTTTGAATAACTGATTTACCTTGATACCCGATATCGAATTCCATGTTTTTGCTATTAACCAAAGATTGCGCCTAGTATAGAATTGATGTGTATACGTAATTCCCAAGTTAAACGGATCAGAAGTTTTATCTCCATTAGGTATTTTATTTGTTGGAATGTAATATGGAATTTCTCTTTCTGCGAGTTTCAGAATAGTAGTAATATCATCGTTATCTGGTTTTTTTGTCAAACGACGTTTTCCAACAGAATATACGATTAAAACAGGTATCTGTTTGGCTTGGTTGACAGTTTGTTTTAGCTCATGATCAAAATAGGTTTCCCATTTCCTTTCTATTTTTATGGCATCACTTTCTTTTTTGGGACTTTTAGATAAAAGTATGGCACATCTTGGACATTTCCATTCATCCTGTACTTTCTTATTATTAGCATCAACAGCCACATTCCAAAAAGCCATCTCTTGACCACAGTTCGGACAAACAAAGACATCCGACCAAACCGTGTAATTAATCTTCCCTTTTACTCGGTTTGGGTCATCGCAGTTGGGATGCCAGGTCTCATACATCCAACCGCACTCGTTTTCCACTTCGCGAATTATTCTTTTTGCATCACGTTCAAGCATGGAAGCGTTAACCGGGGTGTTGTAGTTATAAGCAATAAAGGTAGCGGCCGGAGATAGGTCGTTCAAGACCGCCTTGCGTGCCCCCAGGCGTGAAATGGCTTTGTCACCTTCCCAGACCACGCCTTTGGCATCCACACGATAACCCAGGCTTTCCACGGTCTTTTTGTCGCCGCTGAGTTGCGCTGCCACGCCGGTCATTCCTGTGCCGCAAAAACCGTCAAAGACGATGTCGCCCGGGTCGGTGTAATGCAAAATGTAGCGCATGATGGCTTTGTGCGGCACCTTGGTGTGGTAGGAATGGGCATTGTAGATCGGGTCATTCTTACCCTCAGAAACGTCTGCCGCAAAAGGTTCGCGCTGGTACTTTTCCTCTTTCAACCTGAGTTTTTGGCGGGTTTCCTCACGTTCTTGCTGCCACTGCTCTATGATCTCCGGCAGGAAGGGATTGGGACAAGCGGTGTAATAAGGCGGGTCCGAAAGCGCCAAAATATCTTCGTCGGTTCCAATGGGGAAGCCTTCAATGGCTCGGAAAGCTGGATCTTTGAGATACTCAGCCAGCCGGCGGCGATATTCGTCGCGTTTTGCCTGTTCTTCTGGCGTCGCGGCAGAGTTTGTTTGGGGGATCAGTTCGGGTTGATGTTCGGTCATGAAAATACCTCTTTCAAGTCGTTTATGCTAAAATGATGAAGAGCGGTATCGTAAAGCCTGGTGACCCCGGCCACTCGTAGAGTGTCCTAGCTTCTGCTGGAATGCAGCGGGAAATATTGAAATCAAGGCCCAGGGTGAGCCGCTTTTTATTTTAAGAAACCTAACTCGCGTAAGATCGCCCAGGCGTAAGTGGGGCGGTCATCAGCAATCTGGTCGCGATAATCCTTAGGGCCATTCAAAGTCGTGCCAGACTGAACCTTCTGTACAGCTTTTTCAAGGTTCACGCGGCTAATTGTGTGCTCCTCTCCTGAGCTCACACGCACCGTCAACATTTCTTCGGACGCAGCAATCACTTGAAATGGTATTCCGGTTTTCGTCCGAAAAGTGGCTTTTCGATCCGCCAATTTCTGAAATTCCGACCAATAAAAGGATTTCATCGAAATGCACCTCCATAAGCGGGTAATCCTGCGCATCTTGTCATAAGCCTTTTGAATTAGCGATCGCTTCGCGTGCTAAAGCGAGACTATCCTGAGTAATACCAGCTTTTCTTAGGATCGCTTGCTTGTATGGTTCCGTCAAGCGAGTAATTACACCCATTTGAATTGCCGCATCCAGGTAATGGATACCGTCCTCACAAGTATTGTAAGTTTTTTCAATGAGACTATCGCAAGCCGCGTCAGCCAGGATATTTGCTTTTTGTAGGTCGGTCAGGTTTTCATCCAGTATTTCCTCAATGTTTACCGCCACATCAGTGTAAATAACAGTATCCCGATTGCAAAGATGATGGATCCGAGCAATTCGTATTTTGTTGGTGCTGTCCCCATCTGGTTCTTTATAAACCTTTTCAGTATCACCAACCCTGTGAATTTCTCGGCGATATAGCATATCCACTACCTGGTTTAAGAGTACATCGCGTTTCATGACAATTATCTTTGCCTGAACCGAATCCCCTTTGCCTGTGGGGACTGGAACAAGAGTTGGAGCATTGGCACGCGATTTACTTCGGCGTGCGTATTCCACCGGAAAAGGTGTTTTAACATTGGGAATCCAATGATCGATTTGATCTCGAATTTCCCAACCGGGATCAGAAATCAAAGAACCATACGCAAGTATCCCAATCAATTTATGCCCTTTACACATTATTTATCCAAGGTCAAACGTGTATTACCAGCATCATGACCACGCATTTGCTGGTCCAAAAATTGTTTGAAACGATTCTGCAGTTCTTCGCGTGTACAGGGCAGCCCACCAGTCTTTAATGCTTGCAACAACGCATCCACAGGCAAAGTTACTGCCTGAATACCGCGCAAAGCCTGGGTAGCTGACTGGACAAAGTTTGTCGGCAGGGTTTCTGCGTCATCGCCTTGCTGCAAGAAATCCTCCACCGGTTTGCGCTCAGCAGGCGACATAGCTACGAGACTGTGTTGGGCGGTTTCACTATCCAGGTTGTCGCGCAGGGCTTTACGCCAGTTTTTAAGCAGGTCGCTCAACTTGTCATCCAGCAGGTGAACCAGGGCATCAGAGTTGGCTGCTGTGCGTAGCTGCGCTGGCCGCAGATGACAGTAGGGACAGGTGGGTGAATCGGTCAACACACCTTCATGGAACTCGCGGCACGAGACCAACCCGGTGAGCTGCTGCTTCCAGAATTCAAAATCACCACTGCGCGTTAATAACTCAATGGCGGAAAGTGACCTCATGGATTCAAAACGCGCATCCCGATAAAGGCGCTGGCGCAAATCGTCCCCACTGGCTGTGAGCACCGATTTACGGTGCAGGTCACTGTATACAGTGATATATTCTTGCTTTAAATTGGTCAGCTCCCGTATCAAAGCCTGCAGATCTAAGGTTGCCTTGCCCTTACCAAACCGACGGATAGAATCCAGCGTGTTTTTCTGGATTTGTCGGGCATGTTGGGTCCATTCGTGATCTTCTGGCAGGTTAGCCTGGGCTTCGGCCAGATACGTGGTGTAGGGTTGGATTTGATTGACGGCATCTAAAAGCTGGCGTGCGCGTTGAACGGTGAGCCTATACTCCAAGTTTTCCTGAATTTGCCCAGGGGTGTAGCGCAAATTTCGCAATTTTCCAATTGTGGTGTATTTATTCAGTTCCTCTAAGAATTGTTTGTATCCACGTAGGCCGGGTAAAAGATCCATGCTAGATAGAGAAAAATCTGGAGCATCGCTGCCTACCACAGTACCTTGTTCCACTACAAAAGTTAGCCTGTCGGTGAAAATCGGTGTGTTCCATAGTTGTGCACCCTGCTCCAACCGGTTTTGCAACTGAACGACCATTTCTAATTCTGCATGCACCAGCCGCTGTAATTCAGTTACTGCATTTTCTCGTGTATTTTCATCTCTTACCAGGCCGGGTTGTAATCCTAATCCTTCGAAAATCATGCTCCACAGGTTGATGGGTAAGGTACGTGGGCGTTTGTAGAAACGGAAGTTGATGATATCAGTCATTGAGCGGGTTAATGCGCGTTCCAATGAGCCGGCATCCAATTCTTCACGGCCGTCCAAGCTGATAACAATATCGCCGTTATACACCAAAGCCAATAAAATGACCGAGACCCACTCCGGTTCCAGGTTGAATTTCATGTCTTTTTCCACCGGTTGGATTCCGCCAGCAACCTGTTCAATCACTTCGCCGCGATTGATCACCTGACCGTCAGGTTTATCGTTGAGCAGCTTTAGGAAATATCCAGTATAAGAGGAATCGTATGGGCGGATGTTGCCTTGTTCATCCAGGATACTCAACCCTTCCAAAATACCTGAACCCAAGTTGGAAGTGCGCCCGCATAGGCGGCGGATGGCTTCCATGGCACTGTTGGCGCGTGCGGTTTCGGTCACGGGTTGGCTCAATCTAGAGAACTTCGGATAATCAGGGTATCGGTCCTCAAATTCAGGCGAGAACAAATGTGAGGAAACCAGGCGGATTAGTTCCTCAATATTTTGACTAGCAGTGTTGTGCATACGCGTGAGGACTGTATGAATGGGTTCGTCAACGCCCTGGCTAATGATGTGAAGTTTCTCTGTCATATGTTCGCGCAACCAGGTGCTCAAAATACGGAAATTCGAATCCGCTTTGTTGGCGTATTCTGTTCGATATTCTGTAGATTCATTGGCCATGGACCGCGCACCGGCGTAGAGCCGGATTTTTTCTTCAAATTCATGATCCAAACCGGTTAGGTAGAAGAGCACTTCATCAGGTAACTTCTGGTCATTATAGGTACGATTTGGGAATGGCGGGAGGAAATAAATATAGAAATCTCGCGGCGGTTGAGCTGTTGTGCGTTCATCAGGTGGTCCGAAGAATAAATAACCAGGACGGGTTACTTTATGGTTTGCCCATGGCAATTCATAGAACCAGATACTGTATCCTGTGAGATATGTAGAGTCGCTTAGATTGAGTGCTTGACGCAAGGCATCAAAAAAATAAGTGTTAAGGTCTGACTTATCCATGAAGTCGCCGCGTTCATGGATTTTTTGATCAAAATCAACTGCCTTTTTCAAGTCCAGGTAATATTGACCATTTTCGGGATTATAGGATAAGAATTGACCCTGAACTGTCTTCATCATTTCTTTCAAGGCAACCTGGACCTGATCCAACAAGAAGTCCGCATTATTCATCTCAGCTGGCAACCGTTGGAAAAGGCACAAACCATCGCGTAGACTTTCTGCTGTCACACCAAGAGGGACAAACACATCGCTCGTGGCCAGCCGCTGCACACTCAAGGCACGAATGATGCGGATTGCCATATCCTTAAGGTTGGGACGGGTATAGGCATTTTGGATTAATCCCTCTAGAATATTGCTTTTTTGAATCACACGGGCGATATCATCAATGCTGCGTAAGCTGGGATCTTCCTGGATCAACTTCCAATACTGATCATAAGAAATTAATCCAGGTTGGTCAGGTGGAACTTCCTGATCCAAAACAGATCGAATTGCAGTACTGAATGTTTTTAATACCTGTCGTTTTTCAGCAATTGCCAGATTTTCAAACGTTTCTACATAAACTGGATGAATAGGGAAGAGATCCACATATTCATCTAAACGATCAGCCATAGATTTATACAAGGGTGCAAATTTTCTTAAATAATCAGCAATCTTAGCTTTCTGTGCATCTGTCTTTTTAAGTAAGCGCTGAGAAACAACGAAAGTAATATCTTCGCGGGCAATATTGATTTGTTCAAAACGGTCCTTAACACGGCGAAGCTGTTCTGCCACAAAACTGAATCTCGGATTTTCAAAAAGAGTCTCCTGTAAACCGCCGATAAACCGGAATGGACAGGATGCGGCTACTTCGCCCAATTCTCGTAAGAATCCCAAGTCGAGTATCAAGGCGCGCTGTTCACGGGTGCGCAGATAATCCAATAACTCATCTACGACCAGTAAGATTCCCATTCCAGGATACTTTTCCTGAAATGCAGCAACTGCTTGAATAATGACTGTTTTGTTATTGTTTACTTGATCAGCTGAAGGAAATGTAAAAGATACACCCCAAGTATTGAGAGCGGACTGGAGTTCATCTAGCAAGATTTCTCGTAAACCTCTGGTCACACTACCAATCTCTACACGGACAACTTTGAACTTGCCCGCAAAACTTCCTGAAGCTTCCTTCACCTTTTCATTGGTCAGTTGATCTTTTAACTCAGATCTTTCCGCAATTGCAGAAATTACAGACATCAAGTGGCTCTTACCAGTACCATAATTACCAACTATTAAGACACCCTTGTTATCTTGTGGTCGTTCAAATTGCAATTGTGGAAAAGCCATATCGACTAGCTTATTCGCCATGGCGTCTGATATCACATATGTTTGCACAAGACTTTTCGCCGCAGGTTCTTTTTCTGCGTCGCGCAATTGGATGATAGATTCAATGGGTGTAAATTGGACGAGGTCTCTATACAGCATAGTTTATGCTCCTTGTGCAGCAGAGATAGGATAGATCAAGATTTTAGGTTGAATTAACAGTGATTCAGAAATTTTCCAGACTTTATAATGATGATGATCTGGAATAGCGTAGGTTAGTGTATCTTTAGAATATTCTCCTGGCCAGAGAATAATGACTTGTTTTATTCGAGCGACTTGACGGAGCAATGTGAAAAAATCAATTTTGAGCGAAGGATGAAAGAAGAGATCAGGGTGAGAACATAATACCGGCTTTTCTTTTAATTCTCTGAGAAGGTCCTTTAACCACTCTTCCGCAAATAGTCCACGTTCGTTGGTTGGAATTGTCATCAATGCATCACTCAATTCTTTGCTTACATTGAGATGCGTAACCCCAAAGGATTGAATTTTTTCTGAAATTTCATCCAAAATTTGGACTTGTGGATTTACCAAAACCAAACAATCATAAGGTTGTGCAAGCATAGATTCAAATGAATAGTTGGACAATTCCCCCTCCTTAAAGATGTTCAATCAATGATAACACCTGCGTTTCACCATTCATGCTAAACGGTAGATTCTCGGTCCGAAACGCTCGTGATTTTCTACCGTCCAGACACAAACGTTCTTCTCCCGATGTAAAAGATCCTGTTTGACAAGCTTTGAAAATTAGCGAGGTTTCTTCTACCGATTTGTCTTTTGGAATGAATGGTGCACTCTCACTTCCCATTGACCATTCGACTCGTAGCCTCATCGCTGGAAGGAATCTTAAATCATCAAATAATCCTAATTGAGCATTCGATACTTTATTCTTTATTTCAGAAGGTTTATTCTTCAGCTTCCATAGAACAACAGAATGATTTCCCCGGCTAGTTCTAGCAACCTGAACGAGCGCAGCTGATAGTGAGATCTCGCACTCACTTGAAATGATTCGGGCGCAATCAAAATTTGCACCATGCTGGTTTATTTGATTAGTCACGTATACAGGTGGCATTAATAAGTTTGCAGCTGTCCGATTACACAAATACTCTTTCATTGATTCAGTAAATCCCCCTGGTTTTTTCAACGTCCAACCATTGCCAATTTCTTTTTCATTGGGTAATGAGTTAAAAAGGAACTCGACTAATTCATGGGCTTGCGAGAACTTTTGCCGACTAGGTGGATCGTTCGAATTTATTATTACAATTCCATTCTTGGCATCTACTAATAAACCCTGCTGACCAGGAAGTGGTTTTTGTATTGGTGTTGGAATTTGGAAACGCTTAAAAATTTGAGAAAGATCTACAGGGATAACATGATCCTGCCCCGATTCTTCAAGCAAGAAGTCAGCATAAGCTATAACATCTTGGGCAGAATTTATCTGCCCAACTTTATTAATGAATATCAGACCAGGATCTAGAACTGTCATGCAGAATGATCCCCATTTATAAATGGACTAATGGCTTCATACAAAGCTCGCCACTCGGCTACAGATTTTGGTTCTTTACCCCTCCTTGGAATATTAACTAATTTGTCAATCACTTCATAAGATAAATTGTCCTGAAGCGCTAATTCGCGTAAAGGGGGGGGGATCATAACAGTGGAAGGAGTTAAAGACTCACCAAGATCTGATGGGGATACACCCAAAGCAATTGCTAACTTATTGATTATTTTTATTGAAATACTCTCTGCCTCGCCTCGTTCTATTTGGGATACATAATTTCGCGAGATTTCAGCCATCTCTCCGAGCTGTTCCTGACTCCACCCCTTTTCTTTTCTCTTTGCCAAGACTTGACGACCAAGCTCCTTGGGATCCATTTCTCACCTCATATATAGAAAATAAGCAGAGCGTTATTTATTTAATTATAGAAGCAAAGTTTATCCATGTCAACAAGAATGGTAAATTGACAACTAAAACTTGCAATTAACAAAAAGATATGCTACTATTAATGTGCAACGCAAACTAATTCATGCATTACAGGAGCAAAAATGCCAGGAAAAAACCAACATGTTGTTCCCACGCCAAATGGCAAATGGGGAGTTCGTGGTGAAGGTAACTCAAAAATTACAAAAGTGACCTCCACTCAAACACAAGCAATTGATATTGCTCGTGATATAGCGAAGAATCAAGAATCAGAAGTGGTTATCCACAGGAAGGATGGAATAATAAGGGATAAAGATAGTTATGGAAAGGATCCTTGTCCGCCAGTGGATAAGAAGCATTGACATCCACCGAACACATAATTACCGATTTCAAGCATAACCAAAGGAATATCCAATGACAACCTATCGAGTTATTTGCACGAACCAAGAGCCAACATCTCAGCCACCACAACATGCTCATATCGTGGCTATCGGGGTAGGAACAACTACCGATCATTACTCCCAAAGGTTTTCTTTATCGCAAGTGATCCAAATGATGGATAATGGGGACCGATTCTATACTTTAGGCCCTCGAAGTGGAAAGACTGCTTGGGTTGAAAAATACTACTGCACCCATTGCCGACAATATCATATCAAGTCAGCAGCTGATGCAGTAGAGGATAACAACCTGGATAGTCTGCCGTATTGTCAAATTTAAAGGGAGAAGTCGAGAAACTGAAGATGTAATAATTCAATAAAATATAGTCACTAAAGGGAAGCGACGCTTCCCTTTTTCCCATAAAAAATCAAAAAAGATTACAATCAACCATCGTCCTCCGGGTCGCGAAAAAACTACTACTTGACCCTGTCATAAAAAGTCGCTATCATACGACTAATAACTCGTAACCAAAGATCCTCCGGCCTCTTCAGAAGAGCGTCCCTCAGGCCAGGCTAAAATGCGGAGCCTGAGTGAAAAACGTTCCGAAACCAGGAAAATCTCTCATAACCCGGAGGTCAGTGGTTCGAATCCACTCCCCGCTACTAAACAAGAGACACTCGAAAGAGTGTCTTTTTTTATAGTGATTCTCATACTCTGCGAGTACGATGTTCACTCCCCGCTACCTGAAGTCATAGGGCGGGTTTCGGGTGCAAACCCATCAATAGAAATATAATATAAAAATAAATTTTGTCGCAATACAAAAAATGGGTTTCTCAGCCACCAATTTGTAAATGAGTAATAAATTGAAGATTGGTACGGTAGCTCATTGATACGAAGGTGAGACCAAATGAATTTTTTATGCCTCTCTGCATCAAATATTGAACCGGCGCGCGAACACAGCGTATCTACCAGAACTTGTGAATTGATTCGCGAAATGATACAAGCTGACATCAACGCTCACATAGATATTCTTTGTTTGATAAACTACGAAATGAACCCCTGCCGCATGTGTGGCAAATGTCTCGAAGCAGGTAAATGCGTGAGGGATGATGCCTTCAATCAAATTTACAAAAAACTGGCTGACGCTGATGCGGTTTTTGTGGTCTGTCCGCATTACGCTCCACTTCCTTCCAAGTTGATGATGCTATTGGAAAAAATGGAAGAAATATGTTATCTGAATTGGTGTCGGAATCAAGATTATCAGACGGTCGTTTCAAAGAAACCGATTGGCCTGGTGGCGCACGGCGGACAACCAACCGAGACTGCCTTGTATTACAAGACTGCCTTACTCGATCCGTTGGCTTTGTCCTTTGCATCCATTCAGATGAAAGTGATCGGTGCCGGTGAGCAATCACCCAATGGTGTGTTTTTTGGTATCAAGGATCTCAGATTGGTTCCTGATTCAATCTTTGTGGAAATTGAACATGACTGGGAAGACATCCGCAGTCGTTTGCGCCCTTTGGTGAAGATTGTATTGAGCCAAGTCATTGATTACTAATACTTTCGGATGCTGTCAGGAAGATCTGTTGACAAATTAGCATGGAGATATTTTTTTAATTCAACGACTTTAATAAAGATGTTGGGACACAGGTTGTCGTATCCCAACATCTTTATTTTATTCTTCAACGATCTTAACGATCACTTTACCGCGGGCATGACCTGTGTTCATATAGTTGAAAGCCTGCGGGGTTTCAGCGAATGGAACGACGCGATCGATCACGGGTTTGAGCTTGCCTTCAGCCACCCATTGGGCGAGTGTTTCAAGATCTTCCACGCTTGGCCTGGCGTTAAGCAGGACCATTTTCTTGCGGCTGCCCGTGTATAACCAGTTAGTGGCCATCAAGCTGATGAGCTGCGAGAGACCACCGCCAACCATGATTAAATATCCATCTGGTTTCAATAATCTGCGGTAGGTGCCAATTTTCTGGGTGCCATTGATGGCCATTAGCAGGTCGAAACGCTTTTCAATCTGCGTAAAATCCTCGTGCGAGTAATCCACCACCCGATCAGCACCCAATGAGCGGATCAGTTCCACGTTCTTGGGACCGCAAACCGCGGTGATCTCAGTGTCAAAGAAGTTTGCTATCTGCATGGCAAATGTACCCACGCCACCGCCCGCGCCCACGATCAACACCTGGCTTCCTGCGTTTAACTTCTTGTAGTTGCGCAGGCCTTGTAGTGCGGTGATGGCCGCGATGGGCAGTGAAGCCGCATCTGTGAAGCTGACTGTGTCAGGAATGCGCGCCAACAACCTTTCGGGAGCGGTAGCGAATTCCGCGAACCCGCCAAACCCGGCTGAAAGAATATCCCCAAAGACCCTGTCGCCGGCTTTCAGGCGGGTAATGTTCTTTCCCACCGTTTCGACTACACCGGCCACATCAGCGCCGTAAACATTGTTTCTGGCCTTGATGCCGTAGCGCACGGAGCGGTAATCTGCGGCGTTAATGGAACTGGCATGCACCTTGACCAGCACTTCATCCTCCGTTGGCACGGGTTTGTCAATCTCTTGCATGGTCATGAGTTTCGATTTGTTGGATCGGTTACATACTATGGCTTTCATAAAATGACTCCTTTAATGAGAAGGGCAGTTGTGCCGCCCCATTTGTTATCCATCCAGGACTGATGCTTTCACCGGGATAAATCCCTTGAAGATCATCCAACCAGCCATTACCAAGCCTTGAAGGAATATGGGCATACAAAATAAGTACTGCGTTTTTACGAGCAAAGGTGACCATGAGATCACTCTAAAATTTTATGATCAAATACTTCGTTGATCTGTACTCCGAAAACATCCGCGATGCGAAAGGCAAGCTCAAGTGAAGGGGAGTATTTTCCGGCTTCGATGGCGATGATGGTCTGCCTGGAGGCTCCGGCTTTTTCAGCCAGTTCCTGTTGGGTCATTTCATTGGCGAAGAAACGCAGCTTGCGAATATTGTTGGTGACCTCGATTTTTTTAGGCATGCCAGACACCTCTTCGATAAAAGACCAGTTGAACAAATCCTTCGATGATCGAACCCAGGCTCATCGTGAGAAAGAGGATGTTAAGCATCACAACCGGCGAGTACTTCAAGACGATGGCTACCAGCGCCAGCAGGAATCCTCCCCCAGCGATACCAAAACCAACTTTACTGGCTTTCAGCTCGATCAGCTTGTCGCGTTCGTCTTCAATCATTTCAACGCCAATTGTCTTTTCGATCTCTTTGTCTTCGCATTCCATGTTGCGCATTTTTTCCTTGATGGCGATGGAGATCGACATCAGGATGTGGAAGACGATTTGGATGATGATACTGGCGCCGACACCAATTCCGATGAAGATCAGCATGGTGACCGACCACGGCTTGAGATCGCCCGGGGTTAACGCACTCAGACGGACGGGGTTGAATGCATAAAGGCAGTAAGCTGCTAGAACGAGCAGTCCGGTAACGATGGTGGTGATGGTTCTTTTTTCCTGGTAAGACATGTTACAACTCCTTTTTCCTGACTGTTTATTATTATAGACAAATAGTACAACTTAATATACAAGTTGTCAAGTATATTTTACATTATGTATTAATAATGCAACATTGACCCTTACCCTACTGAATTATTCTTTTGTTTTGTTGTTGGCAGCAAATATCCCCAAAAAAATACATATTCAAATTTAGGCGCAACCATCCACCACTCAACCTGATGGGATGGACCTATCTAATAAGCAGGAATTTGACGCATAAGGAATAGTTATATAAAATTACTATCGAATCCTGCAGAAAAGATGTAGAAAATGAGGTGCATACAATGAAAGGTGTAAATTTTGGCGGGTGGTTCAGTCAAATTGATAACATTGAGGAGAAAGACCCAAAAACCTTTCCTGGAATGATGGGGCATATCGATAGCTTTATCAGTACGCAAGATTTCGAACAGGTGAAAGCCTGGGGGTTTGATCATGTCCGTTTACCATTGGATTGGACAAACGCGTTTACCTTGGAGATTAATCCCCGTGAAGAAGTACTCTCGCGATATGAGAATGCAGTAAAAGGGCTCACAAAAACCGGGCTAAGAGTAATTGTGGATCTGCACCGCTGCCCCGGGCATAACTTTGAGGCAGCTTTACATAATGAACAATCTTTCTTTACCAATGCTTCACAACGCAAGGACTGTCTGAAGATTTGGGCGATCCTCGCTGAACGTTTGGGATCTGTAGAAGGAGTTTTGCTTGAGCCATTGAACGAGCCTGTTGCTCCAGATGCACAAACCTGGAATGCGGTAAAGGCGGAAATTGCTGGAGAAATTCGCCGCTTCGCGCCAAAAGCCACCTTGTTGATCGGTTCGAATCGATGGAATACTCCAAGCGAATTCGAACACCTCACCCCCCTTGACGATGAGAATGTCGTCTATAGCTTTCATTATTACCTGCCCACCATTTTCACTCACCAAAGGGCTCCGTGGATTCCTGAACACGCCTTCAAACAAAAGTACAGCTTCCCGGGTGACTACCCGGTAACAAACGAGAAGAGCAATTTGACCATCGAAAACGGCTTATGGAACAAGCAAAAAATGCAGGAGTCGATGCAGCATGTTTTTAATTTCAGAGAAAAGTATCATGCCCAGGTGACCTGCAATGAATTTGGAGTCTATATGGGCGGACCTGACCGGCAAAGCCAGATGAATTGGATGAATGCTGTTCTTGAGATCTTCAAGGAAAACGAAATCGGGTGGACCTATTGGACATATAAAAATCTTGATTTTGGGTTGATCAGCAAGGGTGAGCGATTGTTTGAGCATCATGCTCCGTATGACAATCCTCAAAGAACCGATTTTGAGCTGGTGGAATTGATGAGGCGATTCTAAAGGGAGGCTGGCGAAGTAAAATCGAGATCAATAAAAGAAGCCTTTTTCGCAAGGAGATTAAAAAAGAAGCGGTCATAATGACGTTGCTTAATGATTTTGACTCGCGCCCTCTTCGAGGGCGTGCCAGCCGCGCTGAGTACTGGCGCAATCCTGAGGTCAGTGGTAAGTGCCCCGTAGGGGGTATCGAATCCACTCCCCGCTACTAAAGTCAAACCAGAGGCTCTCGGCCTCTGGTTTTTCGTTTCCCAAAGGACCGAAGACGCAAGCCCGGCACACAGCGGTTGACATTTTTCTTAAAATGCAGGAAAGAGTACAATCAGGTTAGACCACATAGCTCATTGGGCTACTTACTACCAGCGCCAGAGACAGCCCAAACAAATCATCTGGGTACCCAGACACTAGCTGAAATGTCCATAAGACTAACTAAATATGTGGTACAAAGGTTGACGGCAGGTCAGATTGATCGTTCCTTGTCGGAGAATCTTATGAAAAATAGCATTATTGAAGTGGGAAATGTAACAAAAGTGTTGGGGGGACGTGCCGTCCTTTCGGATATTAATTTTCAGGTTCCAAAAGGATCAGTATTTGGGATTTTGGGGCCGAATGGTTCCGGTAAGACCACTTTATTACGTATCTTGTTAGGATTGATCAAGCCTGATACCGGTGAAGTGATGGTGTTGGGGCAGAATCCATTAAGCATGACCAGAGAAAACAAAAATGGGATTGGTTTTGTTTTAGAAGATCATGGGTTAAATGAAAGACTTACCGCTTACCAAAATATCGATTTCTTCGCTCAGGTTTATGGGTTAACGAAAGAAAAGCGGAGAGCGCGGATCCTTGACTTGCTCGATAGAGTGGACTTGTCCGCATACATAAAGAAACCAGTAGGGACTTTTTCTAAAGGCATGAAACAACGACTATCGCTCGCAAGGGCTTTGATACACGAGCCAAGACTTTTGTTCCTGGACGAACCAACTTCCAATCTTGACCCAGAGGGAACAGTATATATCAGAAATCTGATCCTCAGATTGTCAACCGAGGAGGGAATTACAATTTATATCAATTCACATGACCTGGATGAGGTTGAACGGATCTGCACCAGGATAGTGATCATGAAACATGGGAATATTATGCTCCAAGGGGCGATTGCTGATTTGTTAAGGCCAAACAATCAGACAACTATCGAAATCAAGTTGGAAGAAAGTGAAGCTTTCCCGAAATTAGTTAATCTATTAAGTTCTTTATCTTATGTCACTCATTTTAAGATAGAAAAAGATGCTGCTTTCATTGAGTTAACAAACGATTCGTTACGAGTAACCCTGATTAATACACTTGCTCAAAATTCCATCCCAATTAAAGAGATTACCCAAATAAAAAACAGCTTAGAGGATGTATATCTTTCAATTGTTAAGGAGGAGTAACATCATGCGGTTCAATGATATTGTCGCAGTAGCAAAAAGAGAATTGCTGGTTATTACCAAATATAAATTTTCATTCCTCTTTAGTTATCTCGTATCATTTTATGTCGGCACGTATTTATCAATGGCGTACACAAACCTGATCCCTGATCCACAAATCAGAATTGATACCTACCTGACTTTCTTTTTCCTGTCAACGGGAATAGCATTCAGTTGGACTTTATCAACTATACAAGTCCTAGATTATGTACGGCAAAGATGTATGGAGACGATTTTAGCAACGCCTTTATCTTTACCTTCAATCTTATTGGGGAAATCTCTGGCAATTTTTATTCTCAGTTACATCCCTTCTTTACTATGTGTAATAATTGTTTTTTGCCAGGCAAATTGGTCATTGGGATTGGCAGCTCTTGTTTTTCCTTCATCTGTCGGGTGGATCCTCTTTTTCATCTCCCCCGTTCTGTTATTTGGGATAATCTGTGTAAACACACTACAGTTGATGTATTTGAATCACTCTATGGGCAGCCTGATCGTAGACTTTAGTATTTATCTTCTCATTTTTCGTGCCGGTGCTCATTTTTCTTCCGCCATAAGCCCCACCATTTTGGGTAATTATATTTTGGGTTTTTTATGTGTTTTTTTGTTATCGTATATCGGCTTAATGTTCTTAAGAAAAGAAAGAATCGTGTTGGCACTTTGATCCGATTATCATGATTTTTCAAGATTAAATTGTGTGGTCCTCCTTATGAAATTTGATAGAGTGTAAAATACAAAACTAATAGGAAACAATTCGCATAATTAAACCACAGCCAAACTATTCTTCTCGCTTTTACCTGTCCCCCCCCAAAAAAAAGATCCAGTAAGTGGGAGCAGGTCACTCGAAAGGTTTTTATCAGGTCAGTGGGCCCCATCGCCCTCTTATTCCATTCGAGGGTGCTTTGCGAAGGGATAAAATCGAATCCACTCCCCGCTACTATCTTCAAGACGATCAAATAATGTCGTTCTGGTTTTAACTTAGTAACCATATCATCTCAGAAATATGAAGTTCATTCCCTGAACATAATTAATTGTCTGGTATTCTTTCACAAACCTTGATTTTGGACGAATCTCTCCATATCCCCCCCTGACAATTTACTAACTTTTTCAATATTTTGCCAGACGACACTAATTAAGCATTACCTTGACATTTAGTTAATACATATTTACAATTTATACATATTAACTATTAGAAAGAAAACATTCTATGTCAGAAATTTCCTCCGAAATTAAAACCTGGTTCAACACATCCCTTCGGATCGCCATGGACCATTTTCAAAAATACATACAGGAAAACGATCTGACTTTGACACAGATGAACCTGCTCTTCCACCTGTATTATCTTGGTCCGCGTGAAATGACCGGGTTAACAGACTTGTTGGATACTACCAAAAGTGCGGTCAGCCAGTTAGTCGATCGAATGGTTGCGCAGGAATTACTGGAAAGAGTAGAAAATCCCGACGACCGTCGTTCACGTGAATTGCGGCTTACTCCTAAGGCTGTCGCACTTGTCGAGGGCGGTATTCATGCCCGACAGAAATGGTTTGAAGAATTATGCAGCAATTTACCTGATCCTGAACAACAGGAAGTTTCTCAGGCACTGCATACGTTAAACAGGGTCTTTTTATCCTCCCAAAACTCTTCATCATAATCAAAGAAATTGAAAAAGTGGACTTCTGCCCTTTATGTAGGGTGAATTAAGTGTTCCAATCTTTTGAAAGGAGTACGGTTTTAAACTTTTTGAAAACCAGAAAATGAGAGTTGTAGTAGCAGGTGCAGCGGGAAATTTGGGTTGGGAAGTGACCAACACATTATTAGAAGCCGGGCATACAGTTGTCGCGCTGGATTACAACATTCAGCGCCTTGAGCCGATCCGCTCACAGTTGGCAGTGATGCAGCAGATCGATTTGCGCCAGTCAGCAGGTCTTGAAGACCTTTTAGCCGGTGCGGATGTTGTGATCACAACCGTGGGAATCAGCCGTCCGAAAAAGCTGAGCGACTTCCACGATGTGGATTATCTCAGCAACTTGAACCTGCTTCAGGCAGCCAAAAAAGCGGGAGCAGGGCTATTTGTATATATCTCCGTTGCCGGAGTCGATACTGATCAATCGGTTCCTTTGTTGAAGGCGAAACATGATTTCGAGCAAGCTCTTACTTCAAGCGGGCTGCCCTATTTGATCATTCGTCCTTCCAGCTACTTCACAGATCTATGGCGCACTTTCATGACGAACGCCCAAAAGGGAAAGATCACCCTGATAAAAACTTCTGAACCGTATCGATTTAGCCCGGTACATCCAAAGGATGTGGCATTATTCATTGCCTCTCACCTTGATCAAAAAAATCAGGTATATCCTGTCGGTGGTCCAGAACAATTCACATATCCCGAAATCGCGGACTTATGTTTTGAATTATTAGGAACGGCCCCAAAAATTTCATATATGTCGGTAACCGGTTTTGATTTATTTCTGGGGATTCTCAAGTTACTAAAACCACCCTTGTGGAGCGTAATGCGCTTCTTACGCTGGGCCAGCACCACCGATCTGACGTGCCCCGCCATCGGTCAGCGTACTGCCAGAGAATACCTCATCGAAAACCTGGCACGTGAAACCGCCGGCTAAATTTGTTTTCAATCATATTCTATAAGATAAAGGATTATTTTAATTTATGTCTCCATCATTACTTGCCATCCTGCCCATTTTGGTTGGGGTGACCCTCCTGATTTGCCTTATTGGTTTCAAGCGCATGGTTTACTTCCTTAATATCGGTTATGCCTTTTCTATTGTAGCCCTGGTACTGGTTGCCCTGGTTTGCCTTTGGAAGAATGCCAGCCTGCTGGTCATCCTACAGATCGCAGGCATCACCTTTTGGGGTCTTCGCCTGGGAATATTCGTAGTGAAACGCGAACTCAACCCCGGGTATAAAAAAGAACGCGACCGCATTGACCAGGAATACAGTAACATTAATCTGCCAATTAAATTTGCCATCTGGATCTCAGTTGCAGTACTTTACCTGATGATGGTTTCACCAGTGCTCTTCAACCTCGAGGAACCCTCTCAATCCTCTGCCTTCCGTACGGTTTTCCAGGTGCTGGGTTTAGTTCTAATGATCGCAGGTCTGGTATTGGAGGGTCTCGCTGACCGGCAAAAATCAGCTTTCAAATCCAGTAATCCCAGTGCCTTCTGCAACATCGGCTTGTACAAATGGGTCCGCTGCCCCAATTACCTGGGTGAGATCACCTTCTGGATTGGCGTATGGACGATGGGGATCGGCATTTATAAGAACATCCTCGAATGGGGAATCAGCCTGATAGGTCTGGTGTGTATTGTTTACATTATGTTCAGCTCAACCAAACGGCTTGAAAAGACCCAGATCAAACGCTACGGAACTTTGCCGGAATACAAAAACTATTCAAAATCCGTTCCGATCCTGATCCCTTTCCTGCCAGTTTATACACTTCAGAAATAGATCTAAAGCCTTAAAAGGAGATTTATTATGTCAAAGAAAAGATCCTCACAAGTTATGATTAAGCTGGCAATATTCTGGGTATCCTTCCTGATCTTTCATTTTGCCTATTCATGGTTCCCCGTTCCCGCGATTGCCGTTTTCAGTGGTACGAATGAATCCATTATGCAGCATGCAAAAATCGGATTTTTTGCTTACTCCTTTGCCTCACTATTGGAATACTTCATCTGGGGCAGAAAACAGTCAAATTCATCCTCTTTCTTTGATGCCAGGATCCTGACTTCCGTGGTTTTTCCCTGGATCATGTTCATTGTTTGGTGCATGGCTCCAGCCTTCTATGGGAAACCCATGCCGACCATCCCCGCGGAAATTATCTATGCCAATATCACTCTTCTGATGATTGGCGCAATTTTAGCAATATTTGAAAAGGATCTTTCCACAATAAAGTACTCAAAAACTGCCAGAATTATTCTGCGAATCTTATGGATTATCGGTATGCTGGAAATGGTGGTCTTCACATTCAATCTCCCCTGGGCGGATTTCTTCCGCGGCTGATGATGTGTAACTCCTGAGTCTTCCATCAATTATAGAAATTTGAATCTCGCCTTCCTCAGATGTGGAAGGCGAGATCTATTTAACCCTTGATATCCAAAAATGAAATGAAATTCAGCAAGTCTTTGAGAAATATGGCTTTTGAATATTATGTCAGGGTTTATTCTCCCTGCTCATATATGACCTTCCCCATATTCTTCACTTCATAGCCTGGGAGAGCTGTGACAGCTTTTTTGAACCCGGCGTCCCGGGCTAATTCAAGGACCGGGTCCATCAGTCCATTTTCAAAACTCTGCAGCGGGATCACCAGGTCATATTCTTCCGAGTATAACGGAATGAAATCCAGGCCCAGAGCTTGCGCTGCCCCCGCGATTCCCAGCCCGCAATCCGCGCGCCCGGATTGAATGGCGGCAGCGACAGCCAGATGGGTGAACTCCTCATTTTCATATCCCTTGATCTGGTCCACCGAAATATTCAGTTTTCCGATCTCGAAGTCGAGAAGGACCCGAGTTCCTGCTCCTCTTTGACGGTTTACATAGGTAACATCCGGGCTCGCCAGGTCATTCAACGATTGAATCCGTTTTGGATTCCCATGCTTGACCATCAATCCCTGAATGCGCCCCACCCACCCGATCATACACAACGGGATGCCTAGCAAATGATCTTTTATGGCTTGTATGTTGTATTCCCCGGTTCCCGGTTCAAGCAAATGCGATCCTGCGAAATGAGCTTCTCCGCGCTTTAGCGCGATCAATCCTCCAAGGCTGCCTACATTTGAAGAAACCAGCCGTCGGTTCCTTTGATTTAATTCCTGTGCCAGTAGATCAAGGGTGAGATCGTGAGAGCCGATGGCAAAGAGGGTATTCTCGATCTCCTTTTTTGAACGGTACATTCGCACGGAGATTTGCGTCCCGCTCTCCAGACCTTGAACGCCCCGGGGAATAATGCTGATACCATCCGCATTCACCAGTGTGGTGATCATCCCTGAACTTTTTGAGAGAGGGGCTGCCAGTACATTTCCGCCCACTTTCCCGACGACTACGCGCAAATACTCATCATCACCCGCTGGTGAGGTGACTTTTCGAGTCAGTCTCGCGGTCACCACTTCAGGTTCTTCATTTCTCTTGCCCAGCCAGAGATCGATCAAGGGCTTGACAAAGATCTCGTTTGTCAGGGCTGCCGAGACCGGGTATCCCGGCACACCGATGATTGGAGTTTTTCCGCCATCTGATCTGTCCAACATCCCCAGAATCACCGGATGTCCCGGTCGCACCGCGACTCCATGAACCAGAAGAGTCCCGAGGTTATCAACAACAGTTGAGGAAAGATCCTCTGATCCAGCAGAGGATCCCGCGTTAAGGAGAATCAGGTCGGAGGATTCCACCTCTGCTTTTATTCTTGAAGTGATCAGGTCCAGATCATCACTTGAGATCGGCATCCTGGCCGCGTCAGCCCCCCAGGAGAGCAGTTGTGAGCAAAGGACAACTGAATTGAACTCGATGATCTCTCCCGGCTTTGCCGGTTGCCCAATGGGGATCAATTCTGTTCCGGTAGGGAATATCGAAACCCTGGGGCGGCGAATAACCTTTACCTGATCCTCCCCACAGGCAGCCAGGGCCCCCAGGTCCGCCGGCTGCAAGGTCCTTCCGGCAGCCAGCACAAGTTGGGTCTCTACAATGTCTTCACCCATCGGGCGAACATTTTTCCAGGGAGTCACCGCGGAGCGGATCCGAATCGCTGCCGGATGTCTGTTTTCTGCCTGGACCTTACCCTCCCCGGATAAAAGCTCAACCTCTTCAATTGGAATCACTGCGTCAGCCCAATCAGGCAATGGATCACCGGTATCCACATAAAAAGCCTGGCTTCCACCCTTTATCACGATTGGTTTTGAGGGTAAAGCCCCAATAGTCTCGCTTGATCGCACTGCGAAGCCATCCATGCCGACTGCGTTATAATGCGGTGCCGATTGCCTCGCCCACACCGGTTCGGCAAGGATCCTGCCCAGTGCTTTTTCATTGAGTGGGATCATTTCAGAACCAAGGGCTTTCCAGAGGCCAGCTTCCTCCAACGCCTTCCTGAAATGGGCCTGTGCCTGGTCGAGCGGAATATCGTGTAAATAGATCGCCATTATTGCCTCTATCGGTAACTTTTTGCTATAAAGTGAATACATCAACCCTGGAATTTGCAGCCAGACCATTGGCAGTCGCCGGAATCCGGATCAGTCCCTGCGCCTGGGTGTAGGTGAAGATCAGGTTGCTCTTATAAAAGATGGGGTCAGCCAGAATGCCATCCTCAGTAAAGGTCAGTCGAACTGGCCACCAATCTTCTCGACCTGCCTGCGAGGGTAAGTTGACAGTTAATGTCGCCTGAAAAACCGGTTCAGCCGGCAGGGATTGAACTCCAAGTAAGGATTCAATCATGGGCTTTACAAAGAGACGGGCAATCACCAATGCGCTGACCGGATTCCCCGGTAGACCTACAACCGGTTTTCCATTACAGACTGCCAGGATCGTAGGCTTTCCGGGTTTAATATCGACTCCATGAATGATCACCCCGGGGCTGCCCAGCCTGTCGATCACCTGCGCCGTATGATCTCGTACACTGGCAGAGGAACCTGCCGAGATGAGTACCGCGTCAAATTCCGCAATTGCAGATGATAAAATTTTGCCAAGTTGATCCAGATCATCGGGGATGATCCCCAGTCGCGTTGGTTCTCCTCCCCACCCTTCAATACAAGCTGAGAGTGCATAAGCATTTACATCCCGGATCTGTCCTGGAGCAGGCTGCCTTTCAGGTTCCACCACCTCATCTCCGCTGGAGACAATGCCAATCCGCGGTTTTCGTCTCACTGAAATATTGGTCCTCCCAAGCGACATTAAAGCACCGATCTCAGCCGCTCTTAGCTGTCTTCCCGCCGGGATGACAACCTCACCTGCAGCAACATCTTCCCCAATTTGAATGATATTTTCCGCGTATGCAACAGCCCTCGTAACTTCCAATACCCCCTGATCAGTCCTCTGGGCATATTCCAGCATTACCACGGCATCCGCACCCTCGGGGACCATCCCGCCAGTATGGATCAAAGCAGTCTCACCCGGTTTCAGCGAAAAACCGGGGGCCTCCCCCATCGGAACTTCTCCAACGATCTTGAAGTAGGCTGGCAAGCTTTCAGAAGCCCCATGTGAGTCTTTGGCTCTGACCGCATATCCATCCATGGTGCTTCTGCGAAAATCCGGCACCGGCCGATCGGCAGTCACCGAATTTGCAAGTACCCTCCCCAATGCCGCAGTAGTATCAATTTCTTCAGCAGGAAAATTCTTCACTGAAAATGCATTCAGCCAGCTTTTTAACGCCGTCTCCGGTGGTTGCAAGTTCAAAAATTCGGGCATTGTCACCCTCCTCTGGATCACTTGTGTAGATGTATTTCCTTAAATATGTACAATAAATTCTTCAACAAGAGATGATTTAGTAAATGGATGCTTTTTTTCTCGATCCATTTATTGTATCCCGTTAGCCAATTGACATTATGATAATAAGGCAAGATTTACAGTACAATGGAAATTTGAAAGAGGTTATTACATGATGGAGCATTTTTCGCAGGACGAGATCCTTCGTTATTCCAGGCATTTGATCATGCCAGAGATAGGTCTGGAAGGTCAGACGAAACTTAAAGCGGCATCCGTCCTGATTGTTGGTGCCGGCGGTCTGGGATCACCTGTAGCACTCTACCTGGCCGCCGCAGGGATTGGTCACATCGGTCTGGTGGATGATGATGTTGTGGATGTCTCCAACTTGCAGCGCCAGGTCCTACATGATTCCCTCGACGAGGGACAACCCAAGGTTATTTCAGGGAAAGAACGGCTTCTGGCGCTCAACCCGAATATTTCGGTCGACCCGATTTGCGATAGTTTCACAGAGAAGTCTGCCGAAGCAATTGCCGCTGGTTATGACATTATCGTCGATTGCTCCGACAACTTCGCTACTCGTTACCTGATCAATGACCTTTGCGTCCTGACCGGGAAACCGGATGTATACGGGGCTATCTATCGTTTTGAGGGCCAGGTAAGTGTATTCGATGCGCGATTTGGTCCCTGTTACCGTTGTGTATTTCCCGAACCGCCGCCGCCAGAACATTCACCCAGTTGTTCAGACACCGGTGTGATTGGAGTCCTTCCCGGTGTGATCGGCAGCTTACAGGCAGCAGAAGTGATCAAACTGGTTTTGAATATCGGCTCTCCTCTTCATGGTCGCTTTCTGATCTATGACGCCCTGGAAACGTCATTCCACACTCTAAGCATCCCCAAACAGGCTTCCTGCAGAATTTGTGGTTCGGATCCGGATCTCATTACGTTATCCGAGGCTTGCCGTACCTGTGCGGATGAGTCTTTTTCGTTAGCCCCGGCAGACATGATCTCATCGATGGAACTAGAAAAACAACTGCAAAGTAAAGATCCTCCCCTGCTTGTCGATGTGCGCAACCGGGTAGAACAGCAGGTATCCAGTATCAGGCAGGCGGTTTGTGTCCCTCTTGACCAGGTAGATGAATACTTCAAAGACAAGGACAGGGAACAATCCATCGTTGTCTTTTGTCGTAATGGGCGAAGATCTGCACGAGCACTCCTGCAATTGAGATCAATGGGTTTTGTAAACCTTAAGAACCTGGCCGGCGGAATAAACGGCTGGGTCCAACAAGTTGATCCTGACCAACTTCGGTACTGAGAGATCCATATTAGAGAATCCATATCAATATTGTAGGGGAATTCATATCCTGATGGTGTAAAATCCAAACTAAAACTGATCATTCATTCAGTAAATAAGGTTATGAACCATGTCATATCAATTGATGCTTTTCGCAAGCCTGAGAGATAAAGTTGGACATAACAAGGTTACTCTTGATCTTGAAGGACCCTTAACGGTAGCCGATCTCCTTTCTCATTTCTTTGATCAATTCCCGCAGGGGAAACCATTCCAGGATCGGATCCTCATAGCGGTAAATCAAAAATATGCTTCGCCTTCCCAAATTGTTTACCCGGGAGACGAGATCGCCCTTTTTCCACCGGTTAGCGGTGGATAAGGCAACATTCATAATCACCAGGATAATAAATACATATTTGCCCACATGGAAATTTCAATCATCGACCGCCTGAAGGGGATCATCATCCCGAAGAATTATGAGCAACAAAATCAGGGGTAAATGTACTCAACTTGAATAAATCGCTTATGATTATTGAGGATAAAATAATTCCAAAGTCAACTTTTCGATTGGATAATCAGACGAAATATTTGAAGAATGATCACTCGGAGGAATCCCTTGGAAAAAGAGTTGCAATCATCCAGTATTCACCAGCATAAAGCGGAAGAGCAGATCAGCCATATTAAACTGGCTCTAATAACAGTAAGTGATAGCCGCACTGTAGAAACTGACACCAATGGGCAATACCTTCTTGAGCAAACCAGGCAAAAGGGAATAGAAGTCCCGCTTTACCGTATCATTCCGGATGAAGGCAGCCTGGTTTCTGAGGCTTTATCGCAAGGCTGCCAATTGGCAGATGCCGTGCTATTTAATGGGGGAACTGGGATATCCAGACGCGATACAACTTTTGATATTCTCTTTCAAAAATTCGAAAAGCCAATTCCCGGTTTTGGAGAAATATTTAGAATGCTCAGTTATGAACAGATTGGCAGTGCTGCCATATTATCCAGGGCATCAGCCGGTATCTACCAGGGGAAGGTTGTTTTTTGTGTGCCGGGATCCCATGCTGCCGTTCAATTAGCCTGGGATAAAATTATTTCAGAACAGATCAATCATATTTTGTGGGAAATTCACCGCTGACCCCAACAATCTTGATTTTTGGAGATAGATTGAAGGGATTCATAATTTATACCGTTGATCAGTGTCTGAAAACCCCAACTAAAAAAGAAGCTATCCGTGCATCGAATAACTGTAACTCTATTCCCGCCTGCACTTTAAATTCACTGATAGGGTCTCTACTAGCTCTTTTTAGGCTACTCGATATCTGGTAATTGGATACAACTTTTTGGGTGCAGGTCTACGAAGATCAAGTCTTCTCAGATAAAATAACAAACCAAATTACTGATTTTCGATTGAATTATTTATCGACGCTGACCATAACCCCGGCATCAAAGATCGAATAATTTCCTCCACGGCGGATCGCTTGATCTAAGATCTCCCGATCAGTAACGCAATATCCAGAAATATTATTCACACCCAATGCCAGGATCTGCGGAGCTACACAAATGCTCGGACCTAAAATACTGATCTTCACATTACCAATAGCGAGGTCCAAAAGTCTGGGCAATGTTTTGTTAGTTAAGGTCATTCCGGTGATAAATAGATAATCCTGCTCAGGCAGGAGATATTCAATCGCCGGATCAGGGTAATCTCCCATCTGTGGATTTCTTTCCAGGATCGTCAATTCGCAGCGATTTTTGAATTGATGCTCTATATTCGGGAAATGCCCGATCATGGCGACTTTCTTCCCTGAGATCTCATCCTGGAAAGCGATCAAGGCATCCTTACGTTTTCTTGATTCGTTATTCAGGTTTTCAATATCGATTCCTTTAAGACCACCCAACAACTTAACCCGATCGATGCTGTTGTAATAACAATTTAATGCAGCTGCACCTAAAGAGGCCTCCTGAAAATTCCAGGATTTAACTAAAGCGGCTATATCTTTCAAGGGTTTCCCGATAATTGGTCCTGTGTAGCTATCACCCGGCCCCATCTCTTTAACAGTCATTGCGACGCCAGCAAATTGCCCGGACCATACTTCAGTCCAACTGACACCAATCGCGAAATGGTCGACCTTAAATGTAGGATCGATTTCATCGATCAATGAATCGTAGAAAATCCAGGGATTCTTCATTGTTATCTCCAATGCGCAAATACAGGATTTATCAAAAAGGATATTCCATAAGTATAGTTCAAACCAGAAATTGGAGCCTGTAAATATTCAGTTTCCGATCTTGATCATTGAACACTTGAATTAGGAACTTAAATCAAATAGCTAATGCCAGCGAATAGGCTTCAATACTGACAATAATGAATCCAACTAGAAATCGATCTAAACCAGATAAACGACTTCTTTCCGCAATAAAAGGTCGAAAAATACTGTTTCACAATATTTATTTGACTTGATAAGTTCTCTTGTGGTCAGCCCTTTTTGCACACAAAATTAAGAGTATTTTCGGTTTTGGTACCATCCAATTTTTGTAACTTCAAAGATATCAAAATTGGGGATATACGGTTTGATATCCAGAAGCGGTGTTCCATCCAGCATATCAGCACCTGAAAAGTAAAGTAGATTTTCTTCTCTGCGGATCAGCCGGATGACCGAAATTCCAATCGGGTTTGGGCGGCAAGGGTAACGGGTAGCGAAAACTCCATGGGTTTTATCATCCAGAAAGGGCTTTACCATCAATGAATTATCATGATCGGATTGGTTCAGGTGATACAACAAATATAGATGTGAAAATTCTTCGATCCCCTCTAGCCCATCTGCATATTCTGAATACACTTCGACAGAACCCTTAATTTCCGACCTCGCCGATTGAATTGGAGCTTCCTCTTTCGTGAAGATTGGGGTGTGGATGATCCCGATCGGTTGATAAATAATGTCCATTTTAAAAATTCCTTTCTGGTAATAAATTTGCTCGGACTACCTTGGAATCATCCGGAAATTACCCTTTGGACAATTATAGCTTTCAAACTCCTTGAAATAGTTTGATCCTCAAATCCTCATGAAAATCGATTTCTTTGTGAGGTTGTTTTTATAATTTTGGTTTATGATAGAGGCTAAAAGATCCTAAAATGGGAAGATAAAACACCCAGGTGAAGGTAAAGCCATGAACTTTGATCACTTTTTATACGGTGGAGATTATAACCCGGACCAATGGCCCGAGGAGATCTGGCAGGAAGATGTCCGGCTGATGCAGGAAGCAGGGGTCAATCTTGTCACATTAGGGGTTTTTTCGTGGGCGAAACTTGAACCCGAACCAGGAAAATTTGATTTTGGGTGGATGGACCGTATCTTTGACTTGTTGTATGCACACGGTGTTTCAGTTGATCTTGCCACACCCACTGCAGCCCCTCCCGCCTGGATGATCATGAAACATCCAGAAATACGGCCCGTCAATAACCAGGGCATTACCCTCTGGCATGGGTCTCGAAGGCACTACTGTCCTCACAACCTGGATTATCATTTTTATGCCTCCCGTATTGCCGCCCAATTGGCAGAACATTATAAAGGCCACCCGGCCTTAGCAATGTGGCATATTGATAACGAATACGGCTGCCACATCAGCGAATGCTATTGCGAAAATTCCGCTGCTGAATTCAGAAACTGGCTCAAAAATCGTTACGGTTCTTTGGACAAGCTGAATGATGCCTGGGGAACCTCCTTTTGGAGCCAGGCTTACTCTGATTGGCAACAAATTCAACCTCCTCTGATCACACCCACAACAAATAACCCAACCCAGGTCCTGGATTGGTCGCGTTTTTCATCAGATTCCTGGCTAAATTGTTTTCTAGAGCAGAAACAAATACTCAAACAGATCACTCCCAATATCCCGGTGACCACCAATTTTATGTGCTTTTTCAAAGGCATCGATTACTTTAAATTTGCCAAAAATGAAGATCTCGTTTCAAACGACAGTTACCCGGATACTGGCGAGGAAGACTGGAATATCCAGACTGCCATGTATTGTGATCTAATGCGCAGTCTCGGAAAAGGAGAACCCTGGTTATTAATGGAACAGGCACCCTCAGCTGTGAATTGGCGCCAGAGGAATTCGATCAAAAAACCCGGCATAATGCGCCTGGGCAGTATGCAGGCAATCGCAAGGGGAGCAAATGGGATCATGTTCTTCCAGTGGCGGCAATCCAAAGCCGGCTCCGAAAAGCATCACAGCGGCATGGTCCCTCATGGAGGAACTGATACGAGAACCTGGCGAGAGATCAAAGGCTTGGGAAATGAGCTCAAAGAGCTTCCTGAACTATTGAACAGCAGAGTTAAGGCCAGCGCAGCCATTTTGATGGATTGGAATAATTGGTGGGCACTCGAACTCGAAAGTAAACCTTCCTGTGATTTAAAGCTGGTAGAGAATATTCAAAAAATCTATAAACCCCTCTACGAGAGAAATATCACAGTCGATTTTGCCACCCCGGATAGCGATCTTTCCAAATATAAGCTGGTCATAATCCCCAATCTTTACCTTGTTGATAAAACTTCCGCAGAGAATATCGACCGTTATGTGTTCAATGGGGGGCATGTACTTGTCACTTATTTTAGCGGTATCGTAGATGGCGATGAACACATTCATCTTGGCGGGTATCCAGCTCCCTTCCGAAAGATGCTGGGGTTGCGCGTGGAAGAATTTGTGCCTTATGGCGAGAAAGATCAGAACAAGATCATCACCATTGACGAAGAAGAATTTACAAACCAATTCTGGGCGGATGTGATCCACCTCGAAGGTGCACAATCGCTGGCCCGTTTCGATCAGGATTATTACCACGGATTCCCCGCTTTCACCCGTAATGAGTATGGAAGAGGGACTGCCTACTACCTTGGCACCGAACTCGAAGACGTTGGTACCCAATGGCTCATCGATTTGATCTGCAAAAATGAAAGTATCCATCCATCGGCTTCCAGGATCCCCGAGTCAATCGAAATTGTGAAACGGGAAAATGGCTCAAAGGAATGGTTCTTTATTATGAATCATAGTGAAAATGAGACCTTGATCCCCTGGGAGAAGAATGGGAAAGATCTGGTAACTCAAAAAAGCGTTGGTGCTGCTATCCTTCTTGCGCCTCATGAATTAGCCATCGTGCAAATTGATAATGTATGATCTCAAGTTACTGCAAAGGCGATCAATAATATTACGAGATTAATTCAAATTAATCAGAGGAATTCACTCCAGTTACTCTAAAGAGATTGACTAATTCTATGTTAGAATTTTTCAAATGACCACAATTCCCTCTGAAACTACCATCAGCTCTTCTGGCCTTACCTCTGCCCAGGTGGCTGAGCGACTAAAGCAATTTGGCCCCAATTCGATCCGTGAAACAAAGCCGAACCTGGTTCTGGTATTCCTCAAAAAACTCTGGGCACCGGTCCCCTGGATGCTCGAGGTGACGATCGTTCTTGAGCTATACCTTGGGAAAACTACTGAAGCAATAGTGATCGGAGCACTGCTGATATTCAACGCCATTTTGAGCTTTACGCAAGAGAATCGTGCTCAAAATGCGTTATCCCTTCTACGAAAAAAATTGACTATTGAGACGCGCACCCGCCGGGATGGGTCATGGCAGATGGTTCCCGCTAAAGATCTCGTCCCGGGAGACATCATCCATCTGCGAATAGGCGACCTTATCCCTGCTGATTCGATCCTCATTGATGGAAATGTCGATATTGATCAATCTACTCTTACGGGTGAATCCTTGCCAGTTGAAGCTGCCGCCGGGAAACCCGCCTACGCAGGAGCGGTGATCAAACGCGGGGAAGCTACCTGTGAGATCACCGGTACAGGATCGAACACCAAGTTTGGTAAAACGGCAGAATTGATCCGTGAGGCCAAAACAGTCAGCCACCTCCAGGAGATCATCTTCTCTATCGTGAAAAATCTGGCGATCGCTAACGCGGTCCTGGTTGGGATCGTGGTCATCTATGCGATCCTGACCAAGATCGCTTGGCATGAAATAATTCCTTTCGCGTTGATCATCCTGGTTGCGTCCATCCCCGTTGCGCTGCCGGCAACCTTCACACTGGCAACCGCTCTTGGTGCTGCAGATCTGGCAAACCAGGGTGTACTCGTCGCCCGGCTTTCAGCAATTGAAGAAGCTGCCGCAATGACCGTGCTGGCCAGCGACAAAACGGGCACGATCACACAGAACCGTCTGACCCTGAATTCGGTGCATGCCTACGCGCCTTTTCAAGAATCCGATGTGATCAGGCTGGGAGCTCAGGCCTCCCGGTCTGCGACCCAGGATCCGCTAGATCTGGCGATCATCGAAGGCGCTAAAAATCATCAAATTGAATTTGAAGGGGAACGGCTCGATTTTACCCCGTTTGATCCGGCCACAAAACGATCTGAAGCTTTGTTTCTTTTGCCAGATGGCAGTAAATTGCAGATATTAAAAGGCGCACCGCAGACAATCACCTCATTAACGGGTGGGCAGGATATCGAAACAGAACTCACAGCATTCGCGCAAAAGGGCAACCGGGTGCTGGCTGTCGCGTGTGGTTCGCAATCGGGAACTTGCCAGCTAGTTGGGTTGCTCGGCTTGCAGGATACCCCCCGCCCAGATTCTCAAGCTTTGATCAAACAGCTAAACGAGCTTGGAGTGAGAGTCGTGATGGTGACCGGAGATGAAGCCCTCACTGCAAAAGCGGTTGCATCCCAGGTCGGGATCAGCGGTGAACCCTGTTCAGGTGAGGTCTTGCGAAATAGCGACCTTTCAAAATCACAGGACTGCAATATTTTCGCCGGGGTCTTCCCGGAAGATAAATTTCACCTGGTTCAGGAATTACAAAAATCCGGGAAGATCGTCGGCATGACAGGTGATGGAGTGAATGACGCTCCAGCTCTGAAACAGGCGGAGGTGGGAATTGCTGTTGCCAGTGCGACGGACGTAGCCAAAGCAGCTGCCAGTCTTGTCTTGACCACCCCTGGCTTAAGCAATATTGTCGATGCGGTGAAGACCAGTCGAAGAATCCATCAGCGCATGCTGACCTATACCCTGAATAAGATCATCAAAACTTTCCAGATAGGTCTTTTCTTAAGCTTTGGGTTTATGTTTGCCCACGTTTTTGTTGTCACCCCCCTGCTGGTTATTTTGTTATTATTCGCCAATGATTTTGTGACCATGTCGCTTTCTACAGACAATGTTTCATATTCACGCTCTCCCGATAAGTGGAAGATCACCCCAATGATCCTGGCGGCCTTCGGCCTGTCAGTACCAGTTTTATTTCTGTCGTTTGGGTTTCTGTTTATCGCGATGAATATTTTGCATTTACCGATCGGGCAATTGCAAACCTTGATGTTCGTGATGCTGGTATTCACAGGCCAGGCAAATGTCTATATCGTACGCGAGCGCCAACATTTCTGGAATTCAATGCCCAGCCGCTGGATGCTTCTAGGGACTCTGGCTGATATTATCCTGGTAGGGATCTTTGCTTCCCAGGGAATATTGATGGCGGCTATTCCGCTTCGATACATAGCTCTGAGTCTTCTGGCAGTTGTACTCTATATTCCATGTGTGGATTGGCTGAAGATCTTCATCTTTAAAATTACTCGGATTGAATAATTTAACCCAAAAGCAAATCAAATTCTTGGCTAATTTCAAACCAAGAATTTTTTGTTTTAACCTTTAATACCACCCATGCAAATAAATTTTCCTTTCCAATTTTCAGGACTGTTATTCCCCTGATCGTAAATACGTGTAAAGCATGATTATTGACTTTTATCTCATAAATTTACCATTCTTTCTTGATATGAATTATCTGAATTATTAATTGTTTTTTTACTGAACCCCTTCACTGCAACTGGTATCAATAATTAACAATATTCTTTTTGAGAGAGGTGAAAATATGGCAGATTGTGAATTGATTGAGAAATGCATCTTCTTTAATGATAAGATGCAGGGAATGCCCACGACAGCAAATAATATGAAACGCCGCTATTGTCAGGGTGACAGTGATAATTGTGCGAGACACATGGTCTTTGCTACTCTCGGCCGAGAAAAAGTTCCCGCCGACCTTTTTCCAAGCAATGTTGAGCGTGCGCAGCAGATCCTCTCTAATAAATAAGCATAATATTTTTTCAACTAAGACCACACAATTGGGTTGTGTGGTCTTTTACTTTCTGAAAAAGTCACCAGATATTCCATCGAAGACTGACACTATTTCAAAACGATAATCTCTACAAGAATAAACTCAGATCAATGTTTTACCATCCTCCAAAGCCAAATTCTCAAATTAATCTGGTTTTATCAACATACAATTGTTGGAGTTTAAAAAGAGACTGCCCAATTTAATTGGACAGCCTCTAAAAGGAGAACAATCTTAACAAACTAAGCTATTTCTGGCCGTAATAGGCGTTCTTGCCGTGCTTCCTGAGGTAATGCTTATCTAAAAGTTCCTGCTGCATTCTTTCCAGTTTCGGATTCAACCCAAGCGCGTGATACTGCATGAAGGCTACTTCTTCAAGCACAACTGCATTCTCAACCGCTTTCTCCGGCGTTTTCCCCCAACAGAATGGGCCGTGACTGTGAAAAAGGACTGCGGGAACCGCATCGGGATCAAAACCTGCAAATGCTTCCACGATCACCTTACCGGTCTCTTTTTCGTAATCTCCCTGGATCTCTGCGGGTGTCAGTTTACGCGTACAGGGAATCTCTCCGTAAAAGTGGTCTGCATGGGTTGTACCAGTAGCTTCAATAGGCATTCCTGCTTGAGCAAAACTGGTCGCCCAGCGGCTGTGAGTATGCACCACCCCACCAATATTTGGAAATGCTTTGTAAAGTTCAATATGCGTTGGTGTATCTGAAGAAGGACGCAGCTCTCCCTCAACCTGGTTTCCATCAAGGTCTACAACCACCATATCTTTAGCAGTCATGTTTTCATAACTAACACCGGAGGGCTTGATCACGATCAAACCTTTTGTACGGTCGATGCCTGAAACATTGCCCCAGGTAAAGGTGACCAGGTTATATTTGGGCAGTAAAAGATTGGCCTGCAGTACTTCTTGTTTTAATGCTTCTAGCATATCTTATCTCAATTTCCACAACAGATCATTAACCTTGAGTTCTTTCTTTAGTTCCTCTGAGGTCGTCTCTTTTGTCAGGTGTACAAATTCAATGTCCATCATTTCTGCCCAATCTTCGAGCATCTCTGCACTGGCATCGAATGAAAGGACAGTATGATGTGCGCCGCCGGCAATGATCCACTGGCGAATACCTTCTCGCAGGGTGGGAAGGATCTTCCACATCACACGCGCAACCGGCAAATTGGGCATATCCATGATCGGTTTGACACATTCGATATCCTGAACGATCAGGCGCATTCGTCCACCCATATCGATCAATGATGCAACAACGGCTTTTCCTGCGTGCCCTTCAAAGACCAGGCGGGCAGGAGGTTCCTTGCCTCCAATTCCCAGCGGATGGACTTCGATACGCGGTTTACCTGCTGCAATGGAAGGACATACCTCAAGCATGTGAGCGCCCAAGGAATACTCATTGTCTTTCTCATAATGATAGGTATAGTCTTCCATAAAGGCGCTGCCGCCTTTCATACCCTGGGTCATAGCCTTGATGATATGGGTCATGGCCGAGGTCTTCCAATCCCCTTCAGCGCCGTAGCCGTAACCTTTCAGCATCAGATCCTGTGAGGCGATACCGGGCAGCTCTTCCATTCCCCACAGGTCCTGGAAGGTATTGGTATATGCGTCGGCATGTTCGCGGACGAGCAGCCGTTCAATGGCAATCTCTTCCTTGGCCTGGTAAGCAACGGCGTGAAGATCTTTGGTAGAAATGTCATATTTTGACTGATATTCTTTTACTTTAGTTTCGACTTCACTGTCGGTTACTTTATTGATCTCATTGACCAGTTCACCCACCGGCCAGGTATTGACCTGCCAGCCAAGTTTGATCTGGGCTTCCACTTTGTCGCCTTCGGTCACAGCAACTTCGCGCATGTTGTCGCCAAACCGGATAACTGAAAGGTTTTGGCTGATCGCATAACCAACCGCCGCACGCATCCATTCAGCCAGCTCTTTGATCACAGCTTCATCTTTCCAATGACCAACCACAACCTTGCGATGCAGGCGCAGCCTGGCACCGATAAAGCCATGTTCGCGGTCGCCATGGGCTGCCTGGTTGAGGTTCATGAAATCCATATCAATTTCTTCATTGGGAATCTTTACATTGTACTGGGTAGCAAAATGGCAGAAGGGTTTTTGCAGTTTTGCCAGGCCATTGATCCACATCTTTGAAGGAGAGAACGTATGACACCAGGTAACAATTCCCACACACTTGTCATCATAGTTTGCTTCTTTGATAATAGCAGTTACTTCTTCATTCGATTTGATTGTCCCTTTATATACAAATTTGCAGGGCACATTTGGGTTGGCATTGATATACTCGGCCATTTCCTGACCGCGCTTTGCCACAGTATTGAGTACTTCTTCACCGTACAACAACTGTGATCCAACAATAAACCAGACTTCTTTTTCTTTGATCGATATCATTCTTAACTCCATGAAATACCGGATATAAAACTCTATTTGATAATTTTTCCAGCTTCACTCTCAACCGAAAGCCCAAGCTTGTAATGAATCATATATTCATTGAAACCGGTAACATCCTCCGGGGCAGGCTTTTCAGTCAGACACTTCGCGTTGGTAAAGATCTGTTCAGAAAGGTAGGATTCAAGGGACTGACCCTGTTTTCCATTTACCTGGTAGGAAGAGAGTAATGCCATTCCCCAGGGACCGCCTTCTCCCGCCGTCTCCATTACTGAAACCGGAACATTGATCGCTGCAGCCATGATACGCTGCCCGACCCCTTTGGTCTTGAATAAACCGCCGTGGCCCAAGATCTGGTCCAATCTGACCTTTTCTTCCTCAAGCAACAAATCCATACCGATCTTCAAAGTAGCAACAGCAGAGAAGAGTTGCGCGCGCATAAAGTTAGCCAGGGTAAAATGGCTTTCCGGTGTTCGAACAAACAACGGAGTGCCGGAATCCAGGTGGACAACTGGCTCACCTGAGAAAAGGTTGTAAGCCAGGAGACCGCCGCAATCCGCATCGCCTTCCATGGCTTTGTTGAACAGAGTTTCATAAAGCTTAGAGGGCTCGATCTCGTTTCCGAAGGTTTTTGCAACCTCATCAAATAAATTCACCCAGGAATTCAAATCTGAGGTACAGGTATTCGCATGGACCATTGCCACTGGTTTCCCGGTTGGAGTAGTGACCATGTCAATTTCAGGATGCTGTTTTTCCAGCACTTTTTCAAGAACAACCATGGCAAAAACTGATGTGCCAGCCGAGACATTGCAGGTACGCTCTGCGACACTGTTTGTCGCAACCATACCTGTTCCAGCGTCCCCTTCTGGAGGACAAATGGGAATCCCAGCCTGTAATTGGCCTGATGGATCGAGTAGTTTTGCACCTTCGGGAGTTAATACTCCAGCTTCAGCACCAGCCAGCAGCACCTCGGGTAGCAATTCTTTCAATTTCCAGGGATACCCTTTTTGTCCGACCAACTGATCAAATTGTTTGAGCATTCGGGCATCAAAATCATTCTCGACACTGTCAATCGGGAACATCCCTGATGCATCGCCGATCCCCAACACCTTCTTCCCTGTCAACTGCCAGTGTATATACCCGGCCAGGGTAGTAAAGTAACGGATCTCTTTGACATGAGGTTCCTGGTTCAAGATCGCCTGGTAGAGGTGGGCGATACTCCAGCGTTGTGGAATATTGAAGTTGAACAATTCCGAGAGTTTTTCAGCAGCAGGACCGGTTGTAGTATTACGCCATGTCCGAAATGGTACCAACAGGCGGTTGTTTTCGTCAAACGCCATATAACCATGCATCATTGCGCTGAAACCAATACCGTCAACCTTAATTAACGGTTCACCGAATTTCTGACGGTATTCTCCCTGTAGATCGCAATAACAATCCTGCAATCCAGCCCAGATGTCATTCAGGCTATAAGTCCAGAATCCATTTTCCAGGCGGTTCTCCCAATCATGGCTGCCGCTGACGATCGGTGTTCCATACCAGTCGATTAAGACAGCTTTGATTCTAGTCGAACCAAATTCGACACCTAAAAACCTTTCATTTTGTTTTTTGTAATCATTTCCTACTTGAGAGAAATTTCCATTACCACTCATAATCCTCCATTAGGTAATTATCAGTATTAAGCACTTTGCCGAATTATTAATTCTGGTTGGATAGTTGTATAACTTGAATTTATTGATCCTGAATTTTTTTGTTCGATTTGTGCAATCAGAACATCAACCGCTCGCCTTCCCAATTCATCTAAATTCTGAGAAACAGTTGATAAGGAAGGCGAATAGAACTCGGAATCAGCTATTCCATCAAAACCAATAACCGACAGATCTTCTGGAATTTTTCTACCGATCTCTCTTGATGTTGCTAAAACACTTAAGGCCATCTGATCATTCCCCACGAAAATTGCATCCATCTCCGGAAATTTTTCAACCAGATCAAGAAAAGCCTGTTTCCCGCTCGTAGAGGACCAATTCCCCTGAGACCACATTTTTTCAGTTACTTCAATTCCATTTTTTGACAACTCTGTAATCCACCCCCGCTTTCTTTCCTTTGCTTCCCACCAGGTCATTGGCCCTGATATGTGGCCAATGTTTTTTCTTCCCTGCTGAAGTAAATGCTTCACCGCCATACTAGCTCCTGAAAAATTATCAGAAGTGACAATAGTCAAATTCTTTCTTTCTTCCATTGTTAGAAAGAGGATTGGAAGATTAAAAGCAGGCTGAACTTCGCCGATCCACGAACGATTTTCTCCAATCTCTGGTGCTGCCCAAATAATTCCATCTACTTGATGTGATATAAACCAATTTAACATTGGCAGAACATTACTTGAGTTAAAACTGTCCAACTCCTTAAGTAATAAACCATAGCCCAAATCTTCAGCCTCGTTTGTTATTCCACTTAATGTTCTCGAAGGACCAAAGTATTTCAGGCCTGCAGTTACCACCCCCAATAAATTGCTTCTCTGCCGACTTAATATTTGGGCAACAGCATTTGGCTGATAATCTAAATTGAGCATTATCACTTTGACCCTTTGCCGTGTTTCCTCAGAAACATCTTGTCGGTTGTTGATCACCCGTGAAACCGTTTGCCGGGATACTCCAGCCTTCTCAGCAATATCATAGATCGTAGTTTTTTTATTCTTACTCAAATAGACCTCAGGGCATGTTTAATGTGACCGGTCACGTGACCGGTCACATTGATAATAACAATTCTTAATCGAAAAGTCAAATTAATAATTCTTGGGCAATTAGTCTGATAAAAAATCAACTATGATAAACAAAATTTAATTACATAAAAAAACAAACTTACCTACCTTGCATTAAGTAAGTTGACGGGCTAAAATAATAAATATTGAAATAAATAAAATGAAGTACTGGTCTATCTAGGAGAAAAAATGAGCAAATTGAATAAGAATTCTGTTTTATCGGATCCTGCAGTACTAGATCGGGTCAATTCAATTCTTTCCAAATTGACAATTGAAGCAAAGGTCGGCCAGTTGCTTCAACTTAGCGGTGCTGATTTCTTCTCTGGCCCAAAGACTGAAGACGTAATTCGAAAATACGGGGCTGGATCAATCCTCTGGCTCAACGACACCAAAAAATTCAACTATTTCCAGAAGATAGCCATAGAAGAAGGACCAGCCGGGATTCCAATCCTTTATGGGTTGGACGTGATCCACGGTTATCGAACCATTTTTCCACAGCCGCTCGCGATGGCTTCCTCCTGGGATCCTGAAGTTGCAGAAAAAGCCCAGTCAGTAGCTGCCAAAGAAGCCCGCGCCGCGGGTATCCACTGGACATTTGGCCCGATGTTGGATATCGCCCGGGACGCCCGCTGGGGCCGCATCGTGGAGGGCGCCGGTGAGGATCCGTACCTCGGATCTGCTATGGCTGCCGCTCATGTCCGGGGTTTTCAGGGAGAAAAGCTCTCTTCAGATCCAGAAAAAATGGTGGCGTGCGCCAAACACTTCGCCGGTTACGCTACCGCTGAAGGCGGACGTGATTACGACTCTGTCTTCGTCTCTGAAACTCAAATGCGCAATGTGATCTTCCCACCCTTCCAGGCGGCTGTTAAAGCAGGGGTTGGCAGCTTTATGGGGGCATATACAGATATCAACAATGTTCCTGCCAGCGGAAATCACTGGCTTCTCACTGAGATCTTACGCGACGAATGGGGCTTCGATGGATTCGTGGTCAGCGATGCCATGGCCATTGGCAATATGGTCATTCAGGGACATGCCCGCGACAAACGGGATGCCGCTCTGCGCGCTCTGAAAGCCGGAATGAACATGGATATGGCTTCCGGTTCTTACCTGGAAAACCTTGTCGAATTGGTAAAAGACGGCACGATTTCTGAGAAAGAGATCGATGCGATGGTCCGCCCGATCCTGGCTGTCAAAGTAGTGATGGGGCTTTTTGAACATCCTTATACCGACGAGGCCTTGCTCGACAAAGTAGTTGCCGCACTCGAACATCGCCAACTCTCCCGTTGGGCAGCCCAACGTTCAATGGTCCTCCTGCGCAACGAAGGTGGAATGCTGCCGCTTTCGAAAGAACAAAAGAGTGTGGCTTTGATCGGTCCACTGGCAGATTCCAGCGAAGGCACGGAAGGCTCCTGGATGGTCTTCGGTCATAAAACCGGTGCCGTGACTGTTCTGGAAGGGATCAAAGCCAAACTACCTTCTACCAAAATCACTTATGCTCCCGGTCCACAGATTCACCGCACTCACAATGTATCAATGGATGAGGGGTTCAGCGGAGTCAAGAAACCAATCCAATCTACTGAAGAAGCCGAAGCCGCTTTCCAGACTGCTGTAAAAACGGCTAAAGAAGCCGACCTGGTTGTGATGGTCCTTGGCGAAAACGCCGATATGGCTGGTGAATTTGCATCCCGTGGTTCACTCGATCTTCCAGGCCGCCAGGAGGAATTGCTTAAAACAGTCAATGCCCTGGGCAAACCGGTTGTTCTGGTACTGATGAACGGCCGTCCGCTGAGTGTAAACTGGGCATCTGAGAATATCCCTGCCATCCTTGAAGCCTGGGAACCTGGCACAGAAGGTGGAAACGCAGTTGCTGACGTCCTTTTTGGCGATGCCAATCCGGGTGGCAAACTTCCGGTCTGTTTTCCACGCAATGGCAACAATGCTCCAATGTACTACGCGCGTAACTTGAGCCACCTGCCCGAAACCGAAAAAATGTATCAATCCCGTTATTGGGACGGCCCCACCACTCCACTCTATCCCTTTGGCTATGGTTTGAGTTACACCAGCTTCTCGTTTGCCAATCTGAAACTATCTGAGACAAAGATCAAGAAAGGTCACTCCTTCTCTGTATCGGTAGAGGTAACCAATACCGGCAAGGTCGCAGGCGACGAAGTGGTCCAGCTCTATATTCATCAAAAATGGGGAACCGATACCCGCCCGATGCGTGAACTAAAAGGCTTTAAACGTATCACACTCCAGCCAGGAGAGACCCAGAAGGTCACCTTCCAGCTCGGCCCGGATGAACTTCGCTACTGGAGTACGATCGCCCGGGAATGGATCCAGGATGCAACAAGCTTCGACGTTTGGGTAGGAGAAGATTCCTGTGCCGAACTTCATACAGAATTTGAGGTAGTAGATTAAAAGAGATCTACCTTTATTGAAAAAATGGGCTTTTACAATTCGTAGAAGCCCATTTTTTATATTCTCAGGCGCTCTTCCTAAAAATATAATTACTTTACAACAGGTAGGTAAGTATGCAGGTAATTATCGTATAATTACCCTATGACTGATGCCCAAACACCCCGAAGAACCCAGGCCGAAAGGACCCGTGCAAGTAAAGCCAAGATCATCCAGGCGGCTACCCAATTCTTTGCCCAGCAGGGATACCGTGGAGCCAAGATGTCAGATATTGCCAGGACTGCAAACTTGACCGAACCCGGCCTGCTGCACCATTTTCCCAGCAAGAACCACCTGCTGATGGAAGTTCTGGCAGAACGAGATCGGATTGATGGGGAACTCATCGATTTTAAGGGTTACTCTGAAAAGAACGACTTCCTTTCTTCTCAGCAAAAACTGGTCGAACACAATTCTACAGTCCCAGGGTTAGTCCAACTTTTTACGACCCTGGCAGCAGAAAGCATCCAAAAAGAGCATCCAGGACATAATTTTTTCAGGGAACGTTATCATAAGGGTCGGGCAGATGAAATTGAAATGCTCAGGCATGCCCAGGAGTCGGGAGAAATCCGGTCGGATATACCAGCCGAAGATCTGGCCGCCATGCTCTATGCCATGATGGACGGGCTGCAGATCCAATGGCTTTATGAACCTGAAACGATCGATATGGTGAAAGTGTTTTCAAATTTTACTAAGCTGCTCAAACCTGAAAAGGATTAAACATTTTGCCAGATATCCAATCATAAACTGGCTTATTTAATTTCTGAGAGGGAAAAATGCTCCAAACCACTTCTGCCTTTGTTGATATCTATGGGGTCAAGCTTCATTATTATCGGACCGGTGGAAATAAACCTCCCCTGGTATTGGTTCACGGCATCACTGACGATGGCCTTTGCTGGTCTCCGGTCGCTGAAGTTTTAGCCTGGAATTATGACGTTATCATGCTAGATATGCGTGGTCATGGCAAATCAGATGCGCCGGATTCCGGTTACACATTGAAGACGCTCGCGCTTGAATTAGCCGGCCTCATTCAACAATTAAAACTGGAAAAGCCAGTAGTCTTGGGCCATTCAATGGGAGCAATTACAACTCTGGTCTTTGCCGGACTTTTCCCGGAGGTACCCGGAGCGATCCTTCTTGAGGATCCTCCTGCCTTCTGGATTAATGAAGAAAAGAATTCAAATAATGATTCTCACAACGGCTTATCTGCCTGGATTGAGTCAAATAAGCGGAAAACCTATGTCGACTTATTAAATGAAGCACACGGGAACGATCCGAAATGGTCAGAAGCTGAGATCGCACCCTGGATCGATTCAAAACATCGGTACAGTATAAAAATTGTTGACATGCTCAAATCTGAGAACGTCAGAAACCTTGATTTTCAATCTCTTTTTCATCATATCTCCTGTCCAGCGATTCTCTTCAGCGCTGAAGGATCTAAAGCCGCGGCCAAACCCGCTGATATTATCGAATTAAAAAAGATGATACCGCACCTGCAAGAAGTCCACTTTGATGGGGCCGGTCATAATATTCGCCGTGAACAATTTGAAAAATATGTTGAGTCAGTCCAAACCTTTTTGGACACTTTACTTTCATAAGAAAATTTATCCTGATCCCCGGTAAAACGGGGATCATTTGTAAATCAGATATAATTCAACCAGATAGGTATTTCCTTCAGGAGTAAACAAAATGAACTATCGCATGTTGGGAAGAACTGGCTTCAAGGTAAGTGAAGTCGGTATGGGTTCTGAGGGTTTTGAGGGAAAGAGTTTTGAAGAAGTAGCCGGACTTGTTCATACCTGCTTTGAGTTCGGGATGAATTATTTTGATATGTATAATCCCAACCCCGTTACACGAAATAATTTTGGGAAAGCAACAGCAGGAAAACGGAAAGATTATCTTATCCAGGGGCATATCGGATCTGCGTGGCAGAATGATCAATACCTTCGTACCCGAGAAATGGGCTTAGTAAAAGAGGCATTCACGGATCTGCTCTTAAATCTTGGCACAGATTACGTCGATGTGGGCATGATCCATTTTATCGATAAGCAGGAAGATCTGGATGTTATTTTAAACGGGCCTTTCATCAAGTATGTACTTGAACTAAAAGCGGCAGGAGCGATCCATTCTGTGGGGTTCAGTTCTCACAATGCAGATGTGGCTGCTAAGGCTATTGAAACCGGGCTTTTTGATGTGATGATGTTCAGTCTGAACCCTGCTTATGATATGCGGCCCGGTTCAGATATCATCGAAGATCTTTTTGAAGAAAAGAATTATCTGGATAATACTCTGGCAGGAATGGACTTTGACCGTGAGCGGCTTTACCGCGCTTGTGAAGCAAAGAATATAGCAATTACAGTTATGAAACCTTTTGCCGGTGGAATGCTCCTGGACGCCAGCCGGTCACCTTTTGAAGTAGCACTCACACCGATCCAATGTCTGCATTACGCACTCACCCGGCCAGCCGTTGCCTCAGTCCTGGCAGGCTGTTTTAATCAGGAGGAAGTTCGTGATGTCGCCCGCTATTCAGAGAGTTCTCCCGCAGAAAAAGATTATTCTGTCACACTCAGCAGTGCCCCGCGCCACTCTTATTCCGGTAAATGTATGTACTGCGGCCATTGCGCTCCCTGTGCGGTCGGGATTGATATTGCCTTAGTGAATAAATACCTTGACCTCTCGCGCAGCTTTACCCCCGAGACTGTTAGCGATCACTACGCTTTACTCGATCATCATGCTTCTGAATGTATTGGGTGCGGCCAATGTGAACCCAACTGCCCATTTGGAGTGGATATCATCGAGAAAATGGCCTCCGCTGCCGAAGTTTTTGGTAAATAAGCTTTCCGTTCATCCTTTGGGAAAGGATTTAAGATGTATTTTGTTGATAACAATAATGAACATGATCCAGCAATCAATCTGGCCTTGGAGGAGTATGTTCTGCGACATTCTCAACCTGGAGAAGACCTCGTCCTTTTCTATATCAATGAGCCATCGATCATTATTGGTCGTCACCAAAACACGATAGAAGAGATCAACGCAGATTATGTTCAGCAGCATAACCTTCACGTTGTGCGCCGGTTGTCGGGTGGAGGAGCAGTCTATCACGATCTGGGGAACCTGAATTTTAGTTTTATCACTGATTATCAGGCAGATAATTTTTCAAATTTTCGAAAATTCACAGAGCCTGTGGTTCGAACGCTGATTAAACTTGGGGTCAATGCTGAAATGAGCGGCCGAAACGATATCCTGGTAGATGAGCGAAAGGTTTCTGGGAATGCTCAATATATTTCAGCCAGTCGGATGGTCAGCCACGGTACCCTTCTTTTTAATAGTGATCTTTCACACGTAGCTGACGCGTTGCATGTGCATGAAAATAAATTCGCCTCCAAGGCGGTAAAGTCGGTCCGCAGCCGGGTGGCCAATATCTCCGAATTCTTACCCCGCCCGATCGAGATCGAGGACTTCAAAAAACTGTTGTTGGATACATACTTTGAAGGATCAACAGAGATCAGAAATCTCCCCCTCACGAATCTGGACTGGAATAATGTCCACGCTCTGGCTGATACCCGATACCGTACCTGGGAGTGGAACTACGGCAAATCGCCCGAGTTCAATATCGAAAAACGGCAGCGTTTCAGCGGTGGAGAGATCATCGCCCGCCTGAATGTCAAAGGGGGAGTGATCCAATCAATAAAGTTTTATGGGGATTATTTTTCTGAATCTACCCCAGAAGAACTGGAATCTCTTTTCACAAATTTACGGTTTACCCGAGAAGAATTGATTCGGGCTTCAAAATCAATAGACATCAACCGTTTCTTCAACGGAATGGACCAAAAAACGTTGATCGATTTTTTACTTGCTTAGAAGAAAATTGGTAGAAAAAAAGCCAGAAGAATCCTAAAAAGCTTCTGGCTTTTTCAAGAATGGTATCTAATACATAATTTCCGCCAAAATTTTATGTAAATCTTTTCAAGTATAATTGCTTGTGACTATTCGTTTACCAATTCCATTTTTCGCGAGGGTAATTTGAGATCAATTCTGGTCACAGGTGGTTGTGGATTTATTGGTTCCAATTTCATACACTACCTTTTCGATCTGCGCACGGATATTCATATCACCAACCTGGACGCGTTGACCTATGCCGGGAATGAGAGCAGCCTGGCGAAATATGCCGGGCGTTCCTCATATCGGTTTGTTAAGGGCGATATCTGCGATAAGGACCTTGTTGCCCGCCTCTTTGCTGAAGAAAAGATCGACACCGTCGTCCACTTCGCCGCGGAGACCCATGTGGACCGCTCGATCCTGGACCCGCTGCAGTTCCTGCAGACCAATGTGATCGGTACTGGTGTTCTTCTCGAAGCAGCCCGGGCTTACTGGAAGAAGCATCCTTCCGAGGAAAACCACTTCCACCATATCTCGACGGATGAAGTATTCGGCACGCTCTCCCCGGACGACCCTCCCTTTAATGAAACGACTCCTTACGCTCCCAACTCCCCCTACTCCGCCAGCAAAGCGGCCAGCGATCACCTGGTGCGGGCGTATTTCACCACCTATCATTTACCGGTCACCATCAGCAATTGCTCCAACAATTACGGGCCCTACCAACTGCCCGAAAAGTTGATCCCGCTGTTCATCTCCAATGCTGTTCACGGTCTGCCTCTACCGGTCTACGGCGACGGCAAACAGATCCGCGACTGGGTGTATGTAGAAGACCACTGCGACGCCATCTATCAGATCCTGATGAACGGCAACATTGGCGAGACTTACGGCATCGGCGGCAACAACCAGCCGACCAACCTGGAGATCATCCAGGAGATCACCGCGCTTCTCGATGAATTGCTGCCGGAGTCTCCCTACCGCCCCCATGCCAATTTGATCAAGCATGTCACTGACCGCCCCGGCCATGATCGCCGTTATGCCATGAATATTACAAAAATTCAACGTGAACTGGGTTGGTCGCCCAAACACGACCTGCGGTCCGGTCTGCGCGAAACCGTTGAGTGGTTCCTGCAAAATTCAAACTGGGTGAATGCCGTGAAAGAAAAACGGGATTTTTCCAGTTTTATGCAATCCAATTATTCGAATCGGTGAGGTGAGGAATGAAAGGAATAATTCTTGCCGGGGGCAGTGGCACCCGCCTGCACCCATTAACATTGAGCGTGAGCAAACAGCTTTTACCAGTTTACGACAAACCGATGATCTACTATCCCCTCTCCACATTGATGTTCGCGAATATCCGCGATATTCTTATCATCAGTAACCCCGAATACATCGACGCTTACCGCTCCCTGCTTGGAGATGGATCTCTGTGGGGTATGCGTTTCGAGTACGAAGCACAGGATAAACCCCGTGGTCTAGCCGATGCGTTCATTGTCGGAGAGGAATTCATCGGGCAAGATTCTTGCGCGTTAATTCTTGGAGACAATATCTTCTATGGCAGTGGTTTGATGGAGAAGGTGCAGGCAGCAGCACTGCTCGAACGGGGCGCGACCATTTTTGCCTATCTTGTGCGCGATCCGCAGCGCTTTGGCATTGTTGAACTGGATTCCAATCACAAACCTGTCAGCCTGGAAGAGAAACCAAAGGAACCACGCTCCAGTTACGCCGTTCCCGGACTGTATTTCTACGATAATCAGGTGGTCGGTCTGGCTAAACAAGTCAAGCCCTCCCCCCGAGGTGAAGTGGAGATCACTGACCTCAATCGCCTTTACCTGGAACAGGGAACTCTAAACGTCAGCGTGTTTGGTCGTGGGACGGCCTGGCTCGACGCCGGCACCCCGGAATCGCTGCTGCAGGCAGCAAATTTCATCCAGGTAGTTCAGGAACGCCAGGGGTTCAAGATCTCCTGCCCTGAAGAGATCGCCTTCCGTATGGGCTTTATCGATCGTGAGCAATTGACCCGGATCAAAGACTGTACAATGAACCCCGATTATAAAAAATATTTCGAAGAGCTACTCGCCTACGAAAATAAATAGCCCCAGATACTGAATTTCATCCAAAAATAAACGAGAACCGATAATAAAATGGAAAATAAAAAGAAAGCCATCTTTTATACATTGTTTGTTCTGCTAGTAACAATTATTTTCGGTCTGGTCATGTTCAATGAGATCAAGATCGGAGATTACCCGCAGCATATTGGTTGGGCAAAGGAATATTCCCAGACAGGGTATTTGTATAAAATTCCTCACACACTTTTCGCTAAAGCAGTAACGATTGTTCGTGCGTTGTTGCCGGCAAATTTCTTTGTTCGTGTGAGTGTCTTTGCTAAACAGGTTTATGATCTTAAATCATACGAGATTTCAGCAATGATCGTGATGATACTCTCCTACATCGGTGCAGCCATCTACCTGGTAAAACGGATCCTCAGAGAATGGGCAGGGCTCAGATCAAAAAAATTGCTCTGGCTGGCCGGCACAGGGGCGTTGATTCTACTGTTATTTGGACCGATTTTTGTGTTTTCCTTCCCCAAATTCATGTACCTTGGTTACATCGTTCCCAATCCATACCATAATCCGACCTACATCCTGGGTAGACCATTTGTCTTGATCATGTTCTTTGGAATTGTTGATTATCTTTTCAGCAAATGGAATTGGCGGCAAGCATTGATCATGGTCATTGTGATCTCCTGTGCTTCTCTCGCCAAACCGAGCTTTACCCTGACCATTTTGCCCGCCCTTGGATTGACCCTGTTAATTTTCTATTGGAAAGAACTAAAGAAAGTAAATTGGTTTTATTTGATCATTCCGATCGGAATGACAGCGGTTGTAATGCTGATCTCCGAGTTCATCATTAACTATACCGGCGACCGCGGCGAAGCAATCATCGTGGCACCCTTCCAATCGATGTTGTACCATGTCCCGAATGTGCCAGCGATCTTGTTTAGATTATTAATGTCTCTCATTTTCCCAATTTCAGTATCAATCGTATATTGGAAAGACCTCAAATCCAAATTCTCATTTCGTCTGGCCTGGGTCAATTTAATTGTGGCCATCCTTATGGGTTATCTTTTTGCAGAGCAAATCAACTCACCGAGTAACAACTTCTGGTGGGGAACCATGTTTGGATTGACCATTGTCCTCTTCGAGACTTTTGTGCCCTGGGCTAAAAAGGTCATCAGCGATATCGAAAACAAGAAGAAGCTCACCTGGCAGGATATCGTCATTTCTGTAGAATTATTTCTCCATTTAGCCTGCGGAATTATCTATTTTGTGTACTGTTTCTTGGATAAAGCCTTGATGGTGGATTAAAAATCCACAAAGGGATCAAAAGGACTGTATGCTTGTCAAAATAAAGCAATTTTTTCAGAAATATGAATCTACCCCGGTCATCCTGGCCTTACTCGTTCTGGTCAGCTATGGTCTCACATTACCTTTCATCGGCTTCTTCATGGATGATTGGTACCTGATCTGGTTCAAGCACATCTTTGGGGCGCCGCAGTTCCCCCAATATTTCGCGGTGGACCGGCCGTTCATGGGTTACTTCTATATTTTGGCTAACACACTGCTGGGTGGTTCAGAATCGCCTCTAGCCTGGCAGATCTTCGCTCTGTTCACCCGCTGGCTGGCAGCCTGGTCTATTCTGGGCTTCCTCAACACCCTCTGGCCGGAAGCAAAAAAACGCAATATTCTTGTGGCTGCCTTGGCCGCAGTCTTCCCCGGCTTTACTCAGCAATGGATCGCCGCCATTTACAGTTTTTTCTTTGCCTGCCTGGCTGGCTGGGTTTTCTCATTGACCCTTATGCTCAAAGCAATTCGCCAACCAAAGCATTTCTGGCTTTACACTGCCTTTTCACTGGTGCTCGGAATTTATTGCTATGCTGCCTCTGAATTCTATTTCGGTCTCGAACTCATTCGTCCGGTAGTGCTCTGGATCGAATTCTCCAGGTCAAAGCCAACCTTCCTTGCACGGCTAAAAACAGCCTTCGTAAAATGGCTGCCTTACCTAGCCGCTTACATAGGGTTTGGCGTCTGGCGCGGATTCTTTTACACCTCCGCCCACCACGAAGTCACCCTCTCCGAACAGCTCAGCCAGTCTCCACTCGCGTTTCTTCTGGACTCAATCCGAAAAACAGTCCAGGCAGTTGTTGATGGCGCATTCACATCATGGCTGAATCCCCTGAATTTAAGTAATTACCCCGAAAAGGGCAAGGTACCGCTGCTCATCCTTGCTGAGATCATCTTCGTTTTCATTGGATTTTTATTCTGGTACTCTCGCATCAAAACAATAAATGCTAAGGAACAACTTGCCAGTGAAGAAGCTCAATGGCAAAAAGAGGCCTTCTGGTTGGCTATGATCTCGCTTGTTGTTGCCATTCTGCCTTTCCTGGCTGCAAACCTGCCCGTGAGTACGATCTATCCCTTCGACCGCTTCCTCCTGGCCTACATCTTTGGCAGCTGTCTGTTTGTGGTCGTTCTGGTGGATAAGAAACAGATCGGCCTTATCTTTATCACATTACTTATCGCTGTTTCAAGTGGCTACCAGGTGACACAGAGCATCTATTACAAGAACATGTACCAGCAGCAAAGCGATTTCTTCTGGCAATTGAGTTGGCGCGCGCCGCAGCTGCAAAAGAACACCATTGTCCTCTCTGAAGAATTACCCTTTGCCGAAGTCTTTTCCAGTGACTCATTGACTGCTCCATTGAATATGATCTATAACCCAGCGCAGGACAATGAAAATATGGCATTTGCCCTGCTTCAAATTTACCAGCTACCAGATACAATTAAGAATTATTCACCTGATCAACCCGTTCCATATACAATACGTAATTTTATATTCGCTGGTAACACCTCCCAAATGATAGTCATCAAGAAACCTGCTGACGGCTGCCTTCGCGTTCTCACGCCAGAGGATTATGTGGACGCCACGTTGAAAGAAAAGAGCCGCGAATTCTGGCAGGCTGCCACTCCTCTATCGAACCTTAACCAGATCATTCCTGAAACTGACTCACCAGCCAACTTACCTGAAAAGTATTTTGGTAAAGAGAAAACCGACCAATGGTGCTATTACTTTGAAAAAGCTGACCTGGCCCGCCAACAAGGCCAATGGCAGAATGTGATTGATCTTTATACTCAGGCGGAATTAAAACACTTCAAGCCGCTCAACGTTTATGAGTGGATTCCTTTAATTCAAGCATATACATTTTCTGGAAATATTGAAAAAGCTGAAGAGATTTCTAGCAAACTGCTAAATGATGATGTGACGAATGGTGTATTGTGTAATGTCTGGAATAATATGATTGATAACAATTCTCCATCACTAGTGAAAACCGCCGTCGATAATGAATTGCTTATTTTAAAATGTAAAAGCCAATGAGAGATTTAATTCCTTTAGGCGAATTACATTACAATTTATTATTACGCTAAATATGGAATGATTTATGATCTTTATTTCGATATTACTAATTATTACGACCAGTTATCTTGTTATTCTAAATATTGATCTGGATGGATTTTTAAGTTGGATATTTGTAAATTGTCTATTAATCTTCGCAAATATTATTGCAACTTTTGAAATCCTTTCATTATTTCAATTACTAGACAGAAAATTATTCTTTTTATTAGTTCAGTTGGTCTGGCTTATAGCGATATTCTTAATCAATAGATTTATCACCAAGAAGAATTCCCATTTCATTAATCAATCAATTCGGAATGATTTACAAAGAATTAAGGATTTCTTCTCTACTCATAAGTTATTAGCAGCTTATATTATTATTGTTTTTCTTGTTTATTTATTCTTGCTTTTCCTTTCAATAGTTTTTCCACAAAACAACATTGACAGTCTTTATAATCATTTGGGAAGAATCGGTCATTGGTTACAACAAGGGTCATTAAAACCTTATGAAGTATTTTCGGACTTTGGTTCTGTTTACCCCGGTAATAAAAGTATCCTTATGGCCTGGTTTATATTATTCCTTAAATCCGATAAACTGGTAGGCAGTATTCAGTGGTTATCAGCTTTACTAATTAGTCTTGGCATTTTTGGAATTTCTATTGAATTGGGATTCTCTAAAGTCAAAGCGGCGATATCATCAACAATTTTCCTAACATTCCCAATAATTATTCTTGAATCAATGACTGCTCAGAATGATCTATTCGTAGCGATGTTATTTATGATTGGGGTTTATCTTTTTTTGGCGGGAATTAATAAAAATAAGTATCCTCTACTAATTTTCTCAAGCCTCAGTTTGTCTTTAGCAATTGGGACAAAACAACTAATTTTTTTTACAATTCCAGGTTTCATATTATTATTTATTTATCTTGTCATAATCAGAAGGAATTTGCTGAAGCTTGGCATTAAATATTTTATTATTCCATTAAGCATCTTTACGATTTGCTTTGGTTCATATTTTTATCTTCAAAACATATTTTATTTTGGTAATCCAGTAGGTATTCAAGATGCCTATATAAATGATAAAAATGATGGATCTACATTTTTTCTGGCTAAGTTTACTTTTGCACGGCTTTCTTCCCAATTTTTTAGTTGTGAAGGTCTTCCATCTAATTTAGAGGATTCATGTTTATTAATTAAAGGAAAAATATTTACCAGGATCTATTCAAATCCATCATTTAACCCAGAATCTAAAGATGGAATAGTCGACAAAAATTGCGAAAGCAATTGTTTTTCTTTTTCAAGGAAATATCCGCTAAATGAAGATTCAGCTTGGTATGGCTTTCTAAGCTGGATAATAATTATTCCAAGCATCATAATTTTGATAATAAGTTCTATAAAAAATAAAAGTTTTCTACCAATAATTTTTCTTATTACTTCATTGATCTATTTTATTTTGCCACTGTTTACTATTTTAACCTGGTCGATGTATATAGGGCGCTACTTTATATTATCCACAGCATTACTCATGCCATTTACTGGATATTTATTTAGCACAAAAAAGTACTGGAATAAAATAATAACAACAATTCTTATATTACTTAGTTTATCCATATTATTTTTTACTTCGATCAGTAATGATTCCAAGCCACTAATTACCAGACAAATAATGGTAAATGTCCAACAATGGGGAAAGAAACATTCCCTTTTTATTACGAAAGTAGCATATAAATTGGCACCAATGTTCGATGAAAAAAATAGTTATCTTGATTACTATGGGACAGATTTAACATTATTGGAGACAAATAATCCAAATGTTCCATACGCTCCAAGTGTTTTAGTAAGGAAATATGTGCCAGAAAATTCCGATATCGGGATTGTTGATAAACCTGAAAACTTTTATGATTATTTATTATATAAAGAGGAATTCACGCGAAAGATATATGAATTTGTTTTCAAGGGAGAACAAACTCCGATTTTGGTGAAAATTCGAAATACTTCCCCTAAGTATTTATTGATCAGGTCGGATATTCCTTTGAACATTCCATCAGTCTATCAAAAAATCGCAAAAATGGATGAATGGGTTTTATATAGTAAATAATGAAAATAATTCAAATAATCTCTTTTTCCTGTTTGGTAATTTAGTGTTTTTATTAGTAATTTTTACAAAATGATTTTGAATAACTAGCATATCAAGATCATTTTGCCAGACGATATCAGCCTGAAGAGGGAGTTATCAACTACTCACTCCTTTTAGAGTAAACGCATTTGTGTAGAGGGAAAAAAGAATCTCAACCTACCGAAATCCGCCTAAATACCTTGGACATGGATGAGACCGAAATTATTGACTTTAACCCCTCGGTACCTATGCCATCATTCCTGTGAATAACGCAGATGTGGAATGCAAGAAGGACTTCATTCTAGCAATTGTTAGAAAGCATCACAAGATGAAGATGGAAAATCTCATAGTTGGTCTTATGTAAATAGTATGGTGAAATGCATACTTTTGGCGATATTGCCATTCTTAGATTGCGCTAGACTAATAACTTCAATTTGGTTAAGTCTGTGCCATTCTTTTCAATGACAGGCTTTTTACCACGCGAATGATGTGAACTGCAACCAAACCCGGGGCAACGAAAAAATGATTGGAGTCCTGCTCCAGACTTATTCGGCGGATACTATCAAGAAATACGCTCCCGACCAACCTGTCTCTTATGCCGTGCGTAATTTCATATTCAGCGGGAACACTTCTCAAATGGTCGTCATCAAGAAACCCGCCGACGGCTGCCTTCGCGTTCTCACGCCTGATGATTTTGTGGACCCCACGTTGAAAGAAAAGAGCCGCGAATTCTGGCAGGCTGCCACTCCTCTTTCGAACCTTAACCAGATCATTCCTGAAACCGACACACCAGCTAACTTACCTGCAAGGTATTTTGGCAAAGAGAAAACCGACCAATGGTGCTATTATTTTGAGAAAGCAGACCTGGCCCGCCAACAATTGAACTGGCAGAAGGTCATCGATCTCTACATGCTGGCTGAAAGCAAAGGGTTCAAACCACAAAACGCGTATGAATACGTACCGCTTATCCAGGCCTACGTCCACGCTGGAAATATTCAAAGTGCGGCCGGGATCTCTCAAATCCTCGATCTCTCAGAAGAATCAACAAAGGGAGTGGTTTGCGACACCTGGAATAAATTGACAAAGGACAATTCGCTCTCCACATCCGAAGAGTCCATCACGCATGTCCTATCGGACCTTCAATGCATTAAATAGCCAAATTTCATATAAGCTTCCGCTCCCGCCCAGATTGGCGGGAGCGGTTTTCATTAAAGGATTTGATTTATAATAAACTCAACCTCAATTTCAAAGGACCCGGATAGTGGAGAAAAATCCTTCCCTTTCTATCGTTGTGCCAGTATATTGTGCCGAGAAAACCCTCGATACGCTCGTTGACCAATTGGTTAAAACCTTGCCTGCGCTTACAAACCAGTATGAGATCATTCTCGTGAACGACGGCAGTAAAGATAATTCATGGCAATTGATCGAAGATCTTGCACAAAAGAACCCCTTCATTACCGGGATCAACCTGATGCGTAATTACGGCCAGCACAATGCCCTGCTTTGCGGTATTCGTGCTGCTAAGCACGAGATCATCATTACAATGGATGATGACCTTCAGCATCCACCCGAGACGATTCACTTTTTACTTGAAAAGATGGAAGAAGGGTATGACGTGGTCTACGGTTCCCCCATCAATGAGCAGCACGGCCTGCTGCGCGATGCCGCTTCTATGACAACGAAAATCGTCATGCAGAATATGATGAATGTGGATACTGCCCGCTACGTCAGCGCCTACCGCGCTTTCAGGACCCAGCTGCGGGATTCCTTTGCAAACTACCAGGGCTCGACCGTCTCGATCGACGTTCTACTTACCTGGGGAACCAATCGATTCGGATATGTAAAAGTCGAGCATCATTCCCGCTATGCTGGAGAATCGCATTATACCTTCCGCAAACTGGTCTCGCACGCCATGAACATGATCACAGGGTTCAGCACGATTCCCCTGCGCATTTCGAGTGGAATCGGCTTCTTCTTCACCCTGTTTGGTGTGGTGGTTTTCCTGTATGCGCTACTGCGTTACCTCATCTCCGGCGGATCAACCGTCCCGGGCTTCACCTTCCTTGCTTCCGTCATTGCCATTTTTTCCGGCGCCCAATTGTTCGCACTTGGTATCATGGGAGAATATCTTGCACGCATGCACTTTCGCCTGATGGATAAACCCAGTTATGCGGTCAAGGATAAAGTGGAACATGAGTAACAACCCTGATTCTGAGATCGCTCATTTGCTTGAATGGGACAGCAATTTTTTTGGAAAAAGGGTCGCCCGGGTGAATGGAAATACGCTGACTCCGGCAAGGATAAAAGAGATCGACCATTGGTCTCATCAAAATCAAATTGACTGTTTGTATTTTCTAGCTTCACCGGACGACGACACAACCGTTGTTTGTGCTGAACAAAATGGTTATCATCTGGTTGACCTGAGAGTTTCTCTTTCTGCGAACCTTCGCAGCATATCATTTTCTGAAGAACAATCTTCTTCGATCCGTTTTGCCGGCGAAAAAGACATTCCCGCCCTTCAGGCAATTGCCGGATTGAACCATACCAATTCCCGTTTTTTCACCGACACCCATTTTGATCGAGATAAATGCCGAAAAATGTATGAGATCTGGATTGAAAAATGCGTCATAGCTCCCCCCAGCCGTGTTTTCGTTTGGGATGATAACGGGAAAGCCGTAGCGTACGTTACCGCCAACCTGGAACTGGACAACACTGGAGATATCGCACTGGTTGGCCTGGCACCAGAATGGCAAGGTCAGGGGATCGGAAAGCAATTGATCGATGCAGCCCTGGCATATTTTTCATTTAATCAGGCACTTACAGTATCAACCGCCACACAGGGACGGAATATTCATGCGATCAAACTGTACCAGAAATGCGGCTTTTCGATCCAATCCATCGAGATCTGGTACCACAAGTGGTATTCCGATCAAGAGGATAAATGGCAAGTTCACAACTTTTCCTTTTCGGGATAATAAAAAGAGTAGATCTACAAATTATCTGATTCCTTCTGTTTTCTCATAAATAGTGAGTAAAATTGAGAGGCATCAGCAAATTACACATCAAAGTAGGTAATCATGGAACAAAAGATCATCCCGTTCAATCGCCCCGCTTTCGTTGAAAATGAGACTAATTATGTTATGGATGCCCTTCAAAAAGGGCACATGTCCGGGGACGGCGAATACACCAAGAAATGCAATGCTTTACTTGAGAACATAACAGGTGCTGGCAAAGTTCTGCTCACGACCAGCTGCACCCACGCCCTTGAGATGACAGCCATCCTGGCCGATATCCAGCCCGGAGACGAGGTCATCATCCCTTCGTTCACATTCGTTTCTACCGTGAACGCGTTTGTGCTTCGCGGCGCGAAACCCGTCTTTGCAGATATCCGACCGGATACATTGAACCTGGATGAAACCAAAATTGAACCACTGATCACTCCCCGTACCAAAGCCATCGTTCCGGTCCATTATGCCGGAGTCGGCTGCGAAATGGATGCTATTCTAGCAATCGCCAGAAGGCACAATCTGCTGGTGATCGAAGATAACGCCCATGGCCTATTCGGAAAATACAAAGGCAAGAACCTTGGTACCTTTGGCGATATGGCCACGCAGAGTTTCCACGAGACCAAGAATATCAGCATGGGCGAAGGCGGCGCCATTCTCATCAATAACCCCGCTTTGTTTGACCGCGCTGAGATCATCCGTGAAAAAGGGACTAACCGCAGCCGTTTCTTCCGCGGCCAGGTGGATAAATATTCCTGGGTAGACATCGGTTCCAGCTATCTGCCCTCCGAGGCTCTGGCGGCCGTGCTTCTCTCTCAACTTGAAGCCCGCGAGAGCATCCAGGCGAAGCGCAAACACATCTGGGATTCCTATGCCCATTCCCTTTCCGCCTGGGCGGAGGAATATGAGGTACGGTTCCCGGTGATCCCCGACTACTGTGAGCAACCCTATCACATGTTCTACATGTTAATGCCCTCGCTTGAAACACGCACCCGCTTCATCAGTTCTTTGAAGTCCAAAGGGGTGATGGCCGTGTTCCATTACCTGCCGCTGCATCTCTCAGATATGGGGGTCAAATTTGGCGGAAGAACAGGTGATTGCCCGGTAACAGAAGATATCAGCGACCGTCTCGTGCGTCTGCCAATGTTCTACAACTTGCCTGAAGACGACCTGAATTACGTGATCGAACAGATCCAATCATTCAAAGAATTATAAACACCTGGTTGTCCTATCCCAATAAATTGCAAATGCCGGAAGAAATTCTTCCGGCATTTGATTTATTCCTATTGGGAGTTATCCCATGATCTTTACCAAATCCTGTTCAGGAGTGGAGATCGGATGCAGGTCAAACTGCTTGACCAGGAAATCCACTACGTTCTGAGACAGGAAAGCCGGAAGGGTCGGGCCAAGATAAATGTTCTTGATGCCGAGGGACAGCAGGGTCAGCAGAATACAGACCGCTTTCTGTTCGTACCACGAAAGCACCAGGGTCAGGGGCAGTTCGTTGACGCTGCAATTGAAGGCCTCAGCCAACGCCAGGGCGATCCGGATGGCGGAATAGGCATCGTTGCACTGACCGACATCCATCAGGCGCGGCAGACCGGCCACAGTACCGAACTCATTCTTATTGAAGCGGTACTTGCCGCAAGCGAGGGTTAGGATGATCGAGTCTTTGGGGGCTTGCTCAGTGAACTTGGTGTAGTAATTGCGTCCGGGCTTGGCACCATCGCAGCCGCCTACCAGGAAGAAGTGGCTGATCTTGCCAGCCTTGACCGCGTCGATCACGGTACCGGCATTACCCAGCACGGTCTCGCGCGCGAAACCGGTGAGAATACGTTTTTCGGGTTCGTCTTCTGTCCAACCGCCAAGCTCAATGGCTTTAGCAATGACCTCGCTGAAATCCTTCTTGCCGCCAACTTCTTCGATATGGCTCATGTTATCAAAACCGACAACACCGCTGGTATAAATTCGGTCCTTATAGGAATCGCGGGGTTCCATCAGACAGTTGGTAGTCATCACTACGCAGCCGGGAAGGCCGTCAAATTCCTTCTGTTGATTCTGCCAGGCGCCGCCGTAATTGCCGAGTAGATGCGGAAATTTCTTCAGACCGGGATAAGCATTGGCGGGAAGCAGTTCTCCGTGTGTGTAAACATTCACTCCCTTACCGGCAGTCTGTTCCAGGACCTGGTACAGGTCGTGCAGGTCATGGCCGGAAACGACAATGAATGGGCCTTTCTTGCGAGTGATCAGGGTCTTGGTAGGTTCTGGGTGGCCATAAGTGGTGGTATTGGCATGGTCCAGCAGTTCCATGCATTTCAGGTTGATCTGGCCGAATTCCATCACCAGGCCAAGAACATCAATCATCGTCAAGCTCGGATCGATTACCGCCGCCAATCCCTTGAGGAACCACTGATCGACATCTTTGTCAAAGTAACCTAGAACTCCCGCATGATGGGCGTAAGCCGCCATGCCCTTCATACCAAAGAGCAGGGTATCTTTCAGGGATTGTACATCCGCGTCAGCATTGGCATGGAACAAATTGAGCATGTGTGCCTGCAAGAGGATCTGCTGGCGGTTTTCAGGCAGTTGATAGCGCACTGCCCCGGGTAGATCTGGAGTGATGGTCATGCCCTTGGTCAGGCTGTCTTTGATTCCCTGTGCCTGGCGCAGCATCGGGTAGAAACGGGCAGCAGAGAAATTGACATTGGTAAGAGTAGAGAATAGCGCTTCTACGACAAACCAGCTGGTTGCTGCGTCTACCGGTTTTCCCTTGTTCAGGTACGCGATCCCTTCCAGCTGATGGATGAGAAGGTCCTGCAATGCAGCCACATCCGGGTCTTTTCCGCAGACTCCCTTGGTCACACACCCTTCACTGCGGAAGGTTTGCTCGCACTGATAACAAAACATGTCTGTTTCCATTCTTTGCTCCTTATGAGTTGATGATTTGACCATTAATACTGATGACCACTTCGCGGTAGGGGAGGATCTGGCTGTTGGTCAGCATCGCCTGTTTCACCGCCTGGACAATTCCCCCGCAGCACGGTACTTCCATTCGAACCACTGTCACGCTGCTTATCTCATTCTGGACAAAGATCTGGGTCAACTTATCTACATAATACCCATTATCGTCCAGCTTCGGACACCCAATCAGGGTGATCTTGCCGCGAATGAAGTCTTGATGGAACCTTGAATAGGCGAAGGCTGTACAGTCTGCCGCCACCAATAGATCACAATTTTGAAAGTACGGCGCGTTCACATTCACCAGTTTCATTTGCACCGGCCACTGGCTAAGTTCAGAACTGACCTCTTCTTCGGTCTTTTCTACTGCAACCTGTGCCCGCGGAGCCACCTGATGTTGGATCGTGTGCATCGCACTGCCTGGGCAGCCGGAATGTGCGTGCAGCGCCTGTTTGGCCGCTGTTTTCACCTGTAAATGGACCTTGACAGCCTCTTCGTTAAACTCCTCCGACTCGCGTTCGATCACACGGATCGCCCCGGTCGGGCAATGCGGCAGACAGGCACCCAGACCGTCGCAGTAGTTCTCGCTGACCAGGTGCGCCTTACCGTTGATCAACTGGATCGCACCTTCATGACAAGCCTCCACACAGGCACCGCAGCCATTGCATTTTTCCTCATCGATTTCAACAATATTTCTTTTCATACTGGCATCCTGTTGTATTTTTCTCTATTATAGGAGTAAAATTGTCTTGTTTCGATAACACACGTTACCGTTTCAAAGGAAACAGATGCCAACTATTACTGAATGTAGATTATTCTCTGGAATTCCTCAGGAGATGTTGATCGAATACCTCAAGAAGATCAACCTGCGAGTGCAAAAGGTGGAGCGAGGCGAGATCGTTGCTTTTGAGGGGGATGAGTGTAGTTCGATCGGGATGATCCTGGCCGGGCAGGTTGCAGTTTACCAATTGCGGCCATCCGGAAAGAAGATCGTCATCGATACCCTACATGCAGGGGATAGTTTTGGCGAGGTGATCATCTTTTCGGACCAACGCACGTATCCGGCTACTATTGAAGCCTCAGAGAATGGTCAGATTGCCTTCCTATCGAGGGAGGACGTGATGAAATTATGTAATCTATCCCCTGAATTTCTTGGGCATTTCATGGGGTTGCTCTCAAATAAGATATTGATGTTGAATCGTAAAGTGAAAAGCTTAAGCCTGCACTCCCCCCGGTTGAAGGCGATCAATTATATTCTGGAAAATTACGCCAGGCAAAAAAAGCTGCAATTACATTTTAACGAGTCGCGCCTCGAAATGGCCGAGAAACTCGGACTGCCCAGGCCTTCACTATCACGCGAATTAATGAAGCTGAAAGCACTGGGATGGATCGATTATGACGGCGCATCAATTAAGATCCTGGACCTGGAAAGGTTGGCAGACAGCCTGAACGAGAGTTCAGACTGAAGGCTTATCCTTCGCCGTTCTCCAGCTCCTCCCAACGCGCGTACAATGCAGATAATTCTTCTTCGATGGTTTTCATACGTTCTGCAGTTTGAGTGATCTCAGCTTCTTCCCCCTGGTAAAACCCGGGATCGGCCATTCTTTGACTGATCGCAACCTGTTCAGCTTCGAGTGCCTCGATCTTCCCCGGCATATCCAATAATTCCTGTTTCCTGGCCTCCAGGGCTTTCTGTTCCTTATAGGTCAGCCGCCGTTCCCCTTGCGGAGCAGTTTTCGGCTCCGTTTTTACCGGAGTTGAGTTGGTTTTCTTGGATATTTGTCGGGGTGTTTTCTCTTCTTCCTCCCGGCTCTGCCTGAGGAAGTCGTCATACCCGCCGACATATTCACTGGCATTTCCATTTCCATCTAATGCGATTGTGCTGGTGACCAGGTTGTTGAGAAATTCACGGTCATGGCTGACCAGCAGCAATGTGCCCGAAAATTCCAGCAGCAGGTCTTCGAGCATTTCAAGAGTTACAATATCCAGATCGTTGGTGGGCTCATCCATCACCAGCAGATTGGCCGGGCGGGCAAACAGGCGCGCCAGCAGCAGACGGTTGCGCTCCCCGCCTGAAAGCGCGCTGATCGGAGCATGTACCCGCTCCCGGTTGAAGAGGAAATCTTCCAGGTAGCCAATGAGGTTGCGCGTCTTGCCATTGATTACAACAGTGTCCCGCCCCTCCCCCACATTATCCAGAACGGTTTTGTTCTCATCGAGTTGGGTGCGTAATTGATCAAAGTAAGCGATCTCGATATTGGAACCGAGTTCCACACTCCCCTGTTGAGGGGCCAGATCACCGATCAGCAGGCGCAGCAGTGTTGTCTTGCCTGATCCATTTGGCCCAATGATGCCGACCTTGTCTCCGCGCTGGACCGTTGTTGAGAAATCATTAAGAATCGTGCGATCCTCAAAGGAATAACGCAGATCTTCAGCTTCGATCACCAGCCGGCCAGACCGGCGGGCATCCTGGACAGCAAGTTTTACTTTGCCCATCAACTCGCGGCGTTGTGAACGTTCCTGACGCAGACGTTTAAGTGCACGTACTCGCCCTTCATTGCGGGTTCGGCGGGCTTCAATACCCCGGCGGATCCAGGCCTCTTCCTGCGCTAGCTTCTTGTCAAAGAGAACATTCTGTTCCTGCTCGGCAGCCAACATGGCGTCTTTGCGCTGAACAAAAGTGGCATAATCACAGTTCCAGTCGAATAAGCGTCCGCGGTCCAGTTCCACAATCCGTTTTGCGGCGCGCTGCAGAAATTGCCGATCATGAGTGACAAAGAAAAGTGTTCCACCCCAGCGGGTAAGGAATTCCTCCAGCCAGCGGATGGAATCAATGTCCAAATGGTTGGTAGGTTCATCAAGTAAAAGAATATCAGGCTGTCTGACCAGACCACGAGCTATTAGCACGCGGCGCTTCATCCCGGCAGAGAGCGTGTCGAAAGCAGCCTGCGGGTCCAGTTCCATGCGTGAGATCACCTGCTCTACCTGGAGCTGTCGCTGCCATTGATCCTCCAGGCCGTCCCCCGGAACATTTCCGAGATCGGCCAGCCCTTGTGCAACGATATCAAATACGGAACCCGAAATACCCAACGGTACTTCCTGGGGTAAAAAGGCTACACGCAAATTTTGCTGCCGGGAAACCTCACCGGATTGCGGCTCAATATCGCCATTGATCAGTTTGAGCAGTGTAGATTTTCCCATCCCATTACGGCCGAGCAAACCTACCCACTCACCTGCCTCGATCTGCAAGTTAATGTTCTCCAACAATAATGGACCGCCAAAACCTACGCTAACGTTCTGTAAACTGATCAATGCCATAATTACAATTCCTGATGAATAAGAATTTCTTCGAAGAAGAGATTATATCCCCACATCAGGCTTAATTTCAAAAAGAACAATGATTGTCCACCAATTACACGAATTTTCACAAAAAAAGATAAAACGCTAATAATACAAATCATGCGAACTAACGCCAAGTTAATACTTTTTAGACAATAGTGTTTATTCGCGTCATTGGCGGTTTAAGCTTTTCTTAGTATTCTTGGTTTTCTTGGTTTTTCCTTAAGTGTTCTTTGTGCGCTAGTAAATTGCCCTTAAGTCTTTTTTAATAGAATTACCTGGCTGACAAGAACAGCAGACCAAACAAATAGCTCAGATTGGAGCATCAGGCTGAGTGAGATATTCGCGATCAGGGCAAACACGAGCAGCAGGAGCGGCCAGGCTGCAAGCATGGTGCGCTCTCTCAGGAAGTATTTCACACTATTGATCAGCGCCAGCACCAACAACCCGCACATCAAGATCACACCCACCAGGCCTAGATTCAGCCAGATATCGATCAGACCATTATCGCCGATAAGCACCTGGGTTCCCCAGGCAACCCGCTCACCCAGTGCAGAACGGAAACCGGTCAGGTGCCAGATGGCGTCGAACCCGTAGCCCTGCAAAGGATGAAGTGCAATGACATTCTGGAACAGATATTGCCACATGGGTACCCTTCCAGTAAGGCTGGAATTTCGGCCAACCAGCGCAAAGATCTTATCGAGATTAAATATCACCAACATTAATACGGTAAGCAAACCCGCCAGGATGATCAAATAATGACTCTTCTTCAGCTTCTTTTGAAATCGCAGCCACAAGGCCAACAATATGAAAGTTCCCATTACGGCAACCGCTGAAAGGAGCCCGGTGGCGGATTTGCTTTTAACTAAAAGGAAGGCTGAGAGAACGAAGCAGGCAGGCCACAGAATCTTCTCGGCAGCGGAAAGCGATTTCCAATTGAACAGCTTCACGGCATCCAGCGTCATTGCGATTACCATGAATACACCCAGGTAATTTCTGTGCCAGAAAATCCCGGTCCACGCCCCATGATAGAACCAGAATGAAGATACACCGTACTCCGGCCAAATCCATGCAGCCAGAAGACAGGCCAGGATGACCAATGCAAACGCCCAGGCTAGAAAAGTAACGAATTCTCCCAGTTCGGAACGGGACCCAAAATATATCGCGGCCAGAGAACAAACGATAAGAATCAAAACACGCGAAAGTGAAACCTCAAAAACTGGCGACCAGGCAATTGAAACAATCGCCCAGAGAATAAAGACAAATACAGGCCATACTCTTTGGCACCAATGCAAAAGGCTGATAAAAGCCCGACTCCAATACAGTTCCACAATAAATAGGACGAGGAATATTCCCCAGACCAGGTATTCAAAAAAGCCGTTGGTCATAGTGCAGGGACCGGTCACTGTCAAGAAATTTGAGGGGCACTCAAAACCCTGATTGCCGACCATTGCCCAGTAGATCGTCAGGAAAAATAAGAAACCGCTCCAGATACCGCGGCGAATCCGAATTGCTTTTTCGCTTGCTGTTCTCGTCATTAAAATGCTCCCCTGCCGATGATCACCACCCAGATGGTGCGGATCATAATGCGGATGTCCAGCCAGATGGAATAATTCTCGACATAATAAATATCATCTTCTGTATGCAGATGCATCATGCGGTCGCTGCGGCCATTGACCTGCCACCAGCCGGTGATTCCCGGCGGAACTGATAACCGGCGCCGCTGCCAGTGCTCATAATTTTCCACCAGGTATGGCAATTCAGGCCGCGGTCCGACGATGCTCATCTCTCCCTTGAGCACATTGATGAACTGCGGCAGCTCATCCAGGCTCAGACGGCGCAGGAACCTGCCGCTGCGGGTGACCCTGGGATCACTGCGGGATTTATGCACCGCCTGACCATTCTCATCCACGAGCACCCCCGCGGCGTTCATCTTCTCAGCATCCCTGACCATCGTACGGAACTTGATCATGGTAAAGGGCTGCCCGTTTTCGCCGATCCGTTTTTGCAGGAAGAAGACTGGCCAACCGTCATCGATCAACACCAGCAGCGCCGATAGAATCATCAATGGAGAGACCAGGACCAGGGTCAGAGAAGCAACAACCAGGTCAAAAATGCGCTTGAGAACGCGTGAATACTCATTCAATGCCGGAGCGCGCAGGTCCAGCAGAGGCACACCGGCCAGGTTTTCGACATAGGCGGTCGAAAGAGAAAGATCATAATAATCCAATGCCACCCACACTCCCAGAGGCAGATCTTCAAGATTCGATGAGATCACTGAGATCCATTCCGAGGAACTGCGCGAGAAAGCCAGGACAACATCGGTGATGTTGTTATCACTTACAAATTCCCGCACGTGTTTGAGCGTCAGCGGGCAAACCTCCGGGGATTCATTCTTGAGCGGCTCCTGAGATTTCAGGTCAAGCCTGTAGAGATTCTCATTTGTGGCCAGGTTGTGCCTCGCCATCGTTCTTTCAACCCTGTTGATCTCCAACCCCATCCCTACGATCAGGATGTTCTTTTGCGAGATGAGCGTGTCCTTACGCATGCGGAAGATCAGGCGAAAGAGCAGCCGCCAGATCACACATAATAAATAAGAAAAGATAACAATTAGCAAAAACAAAGCACGGGAAAAATCACGATAGGTCAGGTAGAGGATGCCCGCCTGCGAAATGGACGCAATAAAAGAGGCAGCAGTAAGCGTGGAGAGTTCATCCGTTACCCTGAAGAACTTTTTACCATCATATATCGAGAACGTCGCCAGTACGATCACCCACAGGATGGGAAATACATAATACAACCATACCGGGTAGGTCACATATTCCGGGAGTGTCGCGATGAAAGACAGCCGGTTCATCCAGATGCGCAGGACCGACATGAGCAGCATGGAAAGAAAAACAATAATTCCATCCAGTAACATCGAGAAAATGGCAAAGTTTAAAGAAAAACGACGCAGCATTGATCGACTACTCCCCCGATAAATTGAAATCGAATCTGCAATATCGAAAGTTGATTCCCAGTTTATTGACGCCCATTAATTGAACTGCTATCATTATTTTTCATGAAGATAATGCTTGTAACATTCCTGTATGATCCCAAGCTTGGCGGTGGTGCCGCTCAAGCTGTTTATAGTTTAGCACACGAATTAGAAAAGCGGGGATATGAAGTTATCGTTGTTACTTCGGGACCAAATAAAAAGATTGAAAACCATTTCATAGATGGTATAAAGATTATTAGTTTTTATCCCTCTAATCTTTACTGGATTTACGAAAAAGATAATCATCCATTATGGCAAAAAATCATCTGGCAAATCATAGATATATGGAATCCATTCGTATATAGGATTTTTAAGAAAATTGTACAAGAGGAAAAGCCAGATGTTGTTCACATCCATAAACTACGCGGATTTTCACCAAGTGTCTGGAAAGCATGTAAAGATGCTGGAGTTGTGAAACTAATTCAAACTAGTCATGATTATGAAATTGTTAGTCCGCAAGGTATAAGATGTGGTTTTTTGGGAAAATTGATCGATTCTAAATCTAAACTACTAATTCCTTATCAATTCTTGAGAAAATTATCTTCTAGACATATTGATAGTTTTACATCACCTAGTGAAACATTGATGCAATATTTTACAGACGTGAATTTTTTTCCTAACGCAGAAAAGTATCTTATCCCGAATATGTATCCTTATGGAAATAGAAATGAAAAGAGAACTGATCTGAAATTTTCTGAAAGAGAGCCCAATGTTTTAAGAATTCTTTTTCTGGGCAGATTGGAAAAAGAAAAAGGAATATGGGTTTTATGCCATGCAGTACAAAAAGCGATATCGGAAGGATTTTCGATTGAATTAGACATTGCTGGTTCTGGAAGTCAGGAAGAAGAACTAATAAAATATTGTAATAAAGAATTAAATATTCATTTTTGGGGATTTATTAAAGGCGAGCAAAAGGAAAAACTACTTACTCAATGTGATATTGTCTGTTTACCCTCAATAATTCCAGAAGTATTTCCAATATCTGCATTAGAAACCCTGGCTTTTGGCAAACCTGCCATTGTAAGTTCAACTGATGGCCTAATGGATATTTTCACTGATGGAAAAACTGGTTTCTTTACGAAAGTTGGAGATATTGATGAATTATGCTCAAAAATCGAATTTATAAGCAGGAACAAATATCTGCTAAAATCAATGGGAAATAATTGCCTGATCGAATCTCAGAAATATTCCCCAGAAATCATATTAGCCCAATTTGAAACTATCTATAATAAATAATGTGCCCATTTCCGGATAATATCATTCAAAGAGATCCAAATTTACCCAGAAGTGAATATTCTGAGATCTTGGGGATTAAGGTGGATAAACTCACGCTGCCGGGTTTATTTGAGAAAGTTCAGAAGAATTCATTAATGGATGGAAAAACACTCGTTGGATATCTAAATATTCACGCTTTCAACCAGTGTTACCAGTATCCTTTTTTTAGAAAATTTTTCTCTTCAGCAAGTATAAACATTTGCGATGGTTTTGGAGTAAAGTTCGCTGCAAAATTCCTGGATCAAACAAATCTAAATCGACAAACTCCTGCTGATTGGATGCCTGAATTCTGCGGCTTTTGTGCAGAAAATCACCTTACAATGTATTTTTTGGGTGCTGCAAAGGGAATTGCAGATATTGCAGCGAAAAAATTGATAAATAAATATCCATCACTATGTATCGTAGGAACCCATGATGGTTACTTCAACAAGGAACAAAATAATCCAGAAAATGATTTGGTTCTGCAAGAAATTCAAGTAGTAAAACCGGACATCCTGCTCGTGGGTTTTGGGATGCCCCTTCAAGAAAAATGGGTAATGGAAAATTGGGATTCTCTTACTTGTAAAGTCATCATGCCTGTTGGCGCGCTTTTCGATTATTTGAGCGGAAATGTGAAACGAGCTCCCCGCTGGATGACCGATCATGGATTGGAATGGCTGGGTAGAATGCTTATCGAGCCTAAACGCCTTTGGAAAAGATATATTATCGGAAACCCGGTTTTCTATTTCCATGTAATACAGCAAAAACTCAAGATATTACATTTCCCTTCTGAGAATCCCTAGATCCTCTTCCAGATCAATCTTTCGCGAATGAACGCCTGAGACGCATACGGCAAAGATCTCAAGAAAATAAACGGCCAGTTTTTATCCAATCTATTGAGTTTACCAATTATCTCGTTTGATTCTTTTGCCTGTGGTGGATAAAAGGTCAATTGGCAAACTTTAATAATGACTTGATCTTGTATCCTTTGCTTTTGTTCAGGAATAATAGAATATTCCTTCATGAATAAATCCCAAATTGAAAGGTAATTATTGATCAATTGAGTTCTTTTTTCACCAAAGGATTTGTACCCTCTTGTCCCTGAAAACAAGAGTTCCTGAACCTGGTTTAGTTCAAGTGGTGAAAAAATATTAAGTGCTTGAGATAGAAAATTCTTAAAAGCATTGATAGAAATTATCTTTGAATTTTCTTTGATCTTCTCATTTGCAGTTGCGGTTGCCCCTTTTGAATGAACTCTATAATATAGTAACGGTTCAGAGATATTCGCCGCTTTATGGTTTTTCAAAACCCTGATCCACAATTCATAATCTTCTGTTGGAACAAAATTTGGGTCATAGAGATCTGTGAATTCCTCAGCAATCTCTCTCCTGATTGTGACTGATGGATGAATAAAAGGGGATTTAAAAAGGCTTGCCCACCGAATTTCAGTGTCAGATCCCGGCATTCTTTGTATACCCCAACGGCGATCACCTGAATCGATTATCGTCGCGCTTGAACCCACAAGGTCAATGTCCGGATTTCTCTCCAGGAAATTCACTTGCTTTTCTATTCGATTCGGGAAGCAAATATCATCTGCGTCAAGACGGACAATATATTTACCTTTTGATCGATTAATTCCAATATTTAATGAACAAGCAATTCCCTGGTTATTCTGCTTTACGTAAATAATTTGTGGGAACGATGAAAGAATCTTCTCCGTCTTATCGGTGGACCCATCATTTACGACTATCAATTCAAAATTGGAATAAGTCTGGCCCAGTATACTCTTAACTGCTTGAGAGACATATCGTTCACCGTTATAAACAGGCATGATGACACTGACCAGACATTTGCTTGACATCTCAATCCTTTATGTAAATTGCTTCAAAAAGATCTGAAAAACGTTTCTGCCAGGTATGATCTTGTTGAGCCCTTCCATAACCAGCAAGTCGGATTTGTTCTCTTTCTTCGGGATGAGATAAATAATATCTTATTTTTTCCAAAAGATCTTCTTTGCCGTTGAAACAGACAATTTCTTTGCCAATTTCGTAAAATTTCTCAAGTTCAGGCAAGTATTCGACCAGGTAAAACCCCCCGCTCATTGGAACCTCAAAATCTCTGAGTCTGACCTGATGGATTGGTCTATCTGTTAGATGAGTTTCACCAACTACAGAAAACCCCAGGTTAATTTTTGAACAGCTGTACATTTTGATCATTTCTTCATCAGAGAGAACTCCACCTAAAAGGCCATCCGGAATTTTTTTCTCCTGAGAGATATGAAATAGATTAGGAAGTTTTCTAATCTCTTGTAATCCATCCTTTCCCAGTTTTAATCTTTCAAAAAAATTCTTTCCAGAATTTAGGAGATTGGTTCTTTCAAAAATTTTTGGGCGCCACCCAGGTCCAAATACCTTTACTGAAACTCCCCTTTGATTAAGGTAACGAATATATTCCGCGCGATTTCCATAATTTTGGCCAATAAAAGTAACATCATAAAACGAATCAACAGGGTAAGACTTGTATATATTGGGATTGGCAGCTTCTTGAAAATAAATTGGATTTGCACCTAGTTTTCGATAATCTTCAAGTCGAAATTCTTCGGGCACTAAACAATAGTCATAATGAGGAGATATTTCCTCAACCAGATTAAGTTGGTAAGAACCATTGCAATACCAATTAATTGTATTAATTCCTAGAGAATGTATTTCATCGATTGCTTCAGGCAAAACACAAGCATCATAAAAATAACTAAAGAAAACATCTATCTTTTTTTCGAAATTTACTTCTTTAATCTTTTTTACAAGCGCTTCTGAATGTTTTGGTCGAAATTTCTTAATAAACTCAGCTTGGATAGGATCCGATTTGTCCAAGTTCTTGAATGTATCACCCCAATCGTATTCATATTCGTAAACACTATGTCCTAAATCTCTTAATGCAAGTAATAGATTTGAACGCCAAAGAGACGAATTGATATACTCATTTGGGGAATTTTGCGATGCATAAAAAATATTTAGAAATTTCATATATAGCTATTTAATCTTCCAAAAATAATTGTTTTAGAATAATCACTACTTAATTTTCCAATTTTCCCAGATAAAGGGATATTGATAAGTTAGGTGGTGGGTTTCTGATAATTTATCTTGAATATTTTGCATCCGAGTCTTTGAGTCCTTTGAAAAATCATGAAATTGAACTTGTATATTATCAATTTTTTCAATCCATTTTGACTCTATTAGCTCTTCTAGTAGATCGTATTCTGCTCCCTCAATATTAATTTTTATTAGTCCTATTTTGTCAATTCCTTTTTCTGAAAGGAAACTAGAGGCTCTCACAATCTTTACATGTTCTTTTTCTTGATTTCGTTGATTCCTAATAATTGAAGAGGAATCATTAGATAATGAAACAATTGTATCTTTGGTCACGCCGCCTAAACCAAATGGGAAAACAGTTATCTTGTCGTTCTTTAGAAATCTATTTTGAATGAAATTAAAATACTTATTTACAATTTCAAATACATAAATATTGCATCTATATTTAGAAAAAATATCACTAGTCCATTGCCCAATATAACCTCCTAGATCGAAAACAATGTCATTAGATGTCAATTCAGGATAATCTAATCGCAAGGTAAAGTCTCCATTATCTTCACGCCATTTTTTATAACTTTTCATTCTTTCATCATGGTTGAAAGTTCTTAAGTTATTGCCAACACTGATCAAACGATTTCCAAATCTAATAAACGAATTTCCAAATTTATTTATCATGGGAATTTATCTTTCCATTTTTGGATTTTTTATGATTTTCTATCATTATTATGTATTTTTTGCGGGACAGCAAAAATGACCATTAAAAAGTAAATTACAGAATAAATTACGATAGAGACAACGATACCATCTAGCCCCCAAATACCTACAAAAACGAAATTAAAAATTAATCCAATTAGTGATGAAAAAATCTTAATACAAATCAACTTTTTTGGTTTTATTTCATTGTAAAAGTATATAGATGCAAATTGTCCACTAGAAAATAAGCTTCCTGCCAGTACCATATATGGTAGAAGATAAGATACTCTCAAATAATTTGATGCAACAAAAATAGAGAACAATTCTTTATGAAAAAGAAATGTTATTGCAAAAGCACAGACGCCAAATAAAAGGGACCCAATTACAATAATCTTAATCGCCCGAGAAGATTTCTCCATTCGAGCTTCTTGGGAGGCATCTCCTGAAAGTTTAAATACAATAGGCAATACAAATTGGAAAATAATACCGGAAAAAAATGAAATTGGATAATATCCAATTTGATATACTGCCGTATATAAACCAACAACTGAGGTCGATGTAAATAATCCTAATGCCCAGCGGTCAGAACTTAATTGCGCCCATGTAAAAATTCCCCAGAGAATGGATGGAAATGCGTAATTCCAAAAAGCTTTTACCCATTGGTCATTTTTTTGTTCTTCAATCTTTTCTATTTCATTTTGTCTGAAATATTTACTCCTATTAAAAAAATAAACCTGTGAACCAAATACAATAATAGAAGATAATAAAAAACCCGCCATAGCGATAGAACTAGTTGAGCCTAAGATAACAATTAATGCTATAGCTACCAAGTATTTCAACCAACTTCCAATTCCCTGATGCCACGCGACAATTATTCTCTGGCGAGCCGCATTCTGAAGGTTATCAAGGAATGTGTTATAGCTGGATATTAACATAAAAAGAAAAGATAAAAGTATTAATCCAACAAGTTTTGAATACCCTTTAAGCAGGAAAGCAATGATTATACAAATAATAAGAGCCAGTGAGATCAGGGTAGCCTGAAATGAACTTTTCTTTACGGCCTTGATAAAATGAGTGATCTCATTTTTTTCATCGGCTATGGAGAAAAAGCGGAGATATGAATTAGAAAGAGGGCCAAATAGCAATTGTTGAAATAAGACTCCTATTGTTAAACCTAGAGATATTTCACCATAGACTGCTGGAGTTACCTTCCCGGTTAACAAGCGAACCCCAAAAAGGCTCCCAAGAGCCGCGATAACTTGTCCAAGCATAACAAAAGCTATTTCTTTGCTTAATTTCGGAAAATAATTCTTTAATAATTTGCCAATTTTTGAATTATTCATTGAAAATAATTTCATAGATAAATATCAATAGACACTTATCTTTAGGATATTTGCCTATGATTTTTACTTTCTACTTCTGCTCTTGCGGTAGGACCACCGTGAACGTGCTGCCTTTGCCCAGTTCACTTTCGACCATGATCTGGCCGTTGTGGGCCTGGACAATACGGCGCACCGAAGTTAACCCCAGACCTGTGCCCTCTTCGTTGTGCTTGGTTGTAAAGAAAGGTTCGAAGATCTGGCCGATATATTCATCCGGAATTCCATCGCCGTTATCCTGAACCCGAACGATGAAGGAATTGCCGTCGAACTTGGTACTGATATCGATCTTCCCCTGCTTATCATGAATTGCCTCGATGGCGTTCATGATCAGGTTCATCCACACGCTTTGCAGGTAATTCTCGCTAGCCATGATCTTGGGCATGTCATAACCGCGGTCAAAGGTGATATTAATTTCGTGAGAGAGGAATTCATGCGACAGCAGCATCAGCGAAGTCTGGATCGAATCGTTCAAGTCAATTGGTGAGAAAAGGAAATCTTCCTTGCGAACAGAAGACAGTAAGTTGCGCACCACCTGGGTGGCTTTTGTCCCGGCTAGTTCGATCAAGTTGGCGCACTGCACCAGGTCGGTTTGATCTTCAGTCAGGTCGGCCTTGATCATCTGCGCGTTGGCAATGATCGATGTCAGTGGATTGTTGATATCATGCGCGATACCGGCTGCCAGTTGCCCGACAGCCGCCAGCTTTTCGCTCTGGATCAGCTCGGCTTCCATCTTGCGTTTTTCGGTGATGTTTTGCTCTAGCAAGATCACCTGGCGCAGCGTTCCGGGAATGACAGGTACCGGGTAAGTATGGATCTCCCACTCCATATTTGAAGAATTCCTTTGCAGATAACGCATGCGTCGGACCTCGGATTTTTCCGTTTTGATGGTTTTCGCGACCAGGCAGCCCGGGCAGGGAGAATTCAAATTGAACAGCCCTTCATAGCATTTCTTTCCAACCAGCAATTGCGGGACCTCTCCCGCCCTGTCCGCCCGGGATAAATTGATTGCCATCAGGTTGTATTCTTCATCCACAATATAAAAAGACTCTGGAATATTATCAAAAAGGGTACGCAGGGTATTCCTGGAATGGACAAGCTGTTCCTGGCTGACATTCAAATTCTCGTTGTTTTCTTCCAGGTCCAGGATCAGGTTAACATTCTGAATATGCGAAGCCAGAGCATGTGTCAGATGAGAAAATACTTCAACTGAGGTCTCATCAAACGGGATCTGCGGCGAGTTACCAATTGCCAGCACCCCAAATAACTGGTTCTGGTTGATCACCGGCAGGCAGGCCAGCGAATTAACAGTTACACCCGGAGGACAATCCACTATGGAATTAATGGTTTCATGGTTTTCAGAAGTATATTGCTGGAGAATCAACTGCTCATATGACTGATAGATCAATCCGCTGTCGAAGCGCACCACATCGCTGATGACCCTCTTTTTTCCTTTTACAACGATCTTGCGGTTAGCGTTAAATCCGCCGGTGTCATCTACTTTTACAAAAATCGCAAAAAGATTCTCAAATACATTATTCAAGCCCTGTAAGAAAAAATCTTCATAATCTTCGAGAGCCAGCGATGAATCATTGAGTCCTGCCAAAAAATGGATTGCGCGTAATGCCGTTTGATTTTCGGTCAAGGTTATCCTCTATAAGGTAACTATTCTTTTTTTTCTCGCACCGTGTAACCAAAACCCGGCACTGTTTCGATGAAAGTCGGATCTTTGGGATCGTTCTCGACACGTTCGCGCAAATTCTTAATATGGACCCGAACCAGGTCAGGGCTGCCAGAATCAAGAGGATAATTCCATACTTCATCCAACAAGCGATTGGGAGAGAAAACCTCTCCAGAATGACGCATCAAATGAAACAGCAGGTCATATTGAATAGGAGTCAGGCGGATCTTGCCTTTATCGGGAATGGTCAATTCAAAAGTTCGGGTATCGAGTTGATAACCCTTGATATCAATGATCTCAGCTCCTGCCGTATCCGCTGCTGGCTTGCGGCCCGCTCGACCTGTGCCCATGTGATGCGATTCAGTTCGGCGCAGGATGGCCCGAACCCGTAGGATAAACTCGTCTACATTGAATGGCTTGCTGAGATAATCGTCCGCCCCCGCAAGAAACCCCCTTACCTTGTCTTCATCACTGGTTTTTGCGGTCAGCATCAACACCGGAGTGTCCGCGATCACCGCGTCCTGCCGCATCTGCCGGCAAACCGCCAAACCATCCATTCCCGGCATGATGATATCCAGAACGACCAGGTTAGGCTGGTGGCGTCGGGCTAATTGCAGGCCTTCCGCTCCGCTCTGCCCCAGGATTACCCTGAAATTCTCACGTCTCAAACAATGCTCTATTGTTTGAGCTACTATGTCATCGTCTTCAATCACCAGAATCGTTTTTTGGTCCATACTCCCTCATTCAACGATTTTTCACTAGTTATTGGTAATCCTTTAGTAAATTATACACAATTCGCAAGAAATAATTATATGTAATTTTTATGTCAAAATAGTGCAATAATTAATATTGTTTTCACATTCCTTATAGGAATATACACCAAATTGAAAAAAGTACGAAATTACTAGTAGGTTGGAGTGTTAAGAAAAGATACCCGTAACGAACGGGTATCTTCATGGTCTCAATAACCTTTGTTACTTTGTCCGGGTTCTGCGTTGGAAATCCCCAACTCTTCCTGGACGATCTTCACCCCGGCACTGGCACCGATGCGGGTTGCTCCCGCGGCCACCAGGGCACGTGCATCCTCCAACCCGTGTACCCCGCCGGAGGCTTTTACGCCCATTTCCGGTCCAACAGTTTTTCGCATCAATTCAATATCGTGTACATTCGCACCGCCGCCCATAAAACCAGTAGACGTTTTTACAAAATCCGCTCCGGCTGCTTTGGCTAGACCACACGCGGTTATCTTTTCATCGTCAGTGAGCAGCGAAGTCTCAATGATCACTTTGAGGATGGCCTGACCGGCATGTGCAGCCCTGGCCACGCTCTCGATATCTTCACGCACATAATCCAGGTTGCCAGATTTTAGCGCCCCAACATTGATCACCATATCCACTTCAGTAGCACCGTTAGCAATGGCATTATCAGCTTCATACACTTTTACCGCGGTCGTGTTAGCTCCCAGCGGGAACCCGATGACTGTACAGACCTTCACATCCTGGCCTTTGAGAAGTTTTGCACATAAAGCTACATTCGCCGGATTGATGCAGACAGAAGCAAAATGATACTCCATTGCCTCCTTGCAAAGCTGTTCGATCTTCTCGTATGTGGCATCCGGTTTCAATAATGTATGGTCGATCAATCCTGCCAGGGAAGAGCTTCCCTGCTGTTTTTTATTAGTGTCTGTCATAATTCTCTCCTTATGTTTCGTCAGGTAATACCATCATAGCATGAATGCGGTGGCTATTTTGCTTCCACCTGTGGCGGGACCTGATAGGCAATGAAGCTGCGGCCGGGGATATTTGATGCATGTAGCGTGGAAAATCCATCCGGGTACAGGCTTTTTAGCAATGCCAAAGCGTCTGCCTGGTCTGCCTGAACAATGAACATCTTCCCGCGTGGGTCATCCAGGGTCGTTTGAATATCCTTTGGCCAGATGGCATTATCCAGAGTGGGATAACCGGCAACCATAGAGACCAGGCGGGTATCCACCCAGTAAGCCAGGCCAACTACATAGCAGGTATCGGGGGTACCGACCGAGTCAATATAGCCCTTACAGACCTCCCCGATCTGCCGCGTGTTCCAGGTGGAATTGGCATACTGGGTATTGTATTGGTTGAAGTAAAGATCATAATTCTGCCGCGCTGAAAGCAAGACCAGCCCAAGCGCAACAATAACAACAAGTCCTTTGCCAAAATAACTGCGGCATTTACTCCAAAGGCTTGTAAGCAGCGATTGAAAACCGATCATTGCGATAATAATAATGGGGATGATTGCCCCGCCGGCACGGCTGAGCGATGGATTCTCATTCGGGAATGCCAGCGCCATGATCGAAGGCAGCATCAATACCGGGATAGACAGGACCATGAACATATCCTGCCAGTGGCGCGTCTTGATCCAACGAACAACCACCATCGCAAGGCCGACAAAATACATCGCGGCTGTGATCACATCCAACGCCGGGCGATTTGTCACCGCGATTACCCAGGTGGACCCATCATCAAAGAAGGGCATTCGCAGCGCGTTCCAAACATTCGAGAAAAATACACCAACAATGCTGCCGGTGATCTGATTTTCAGTTGAAGTGATACGGCTGAGCGTTCGATAGCCAAATGCGTCAGGGTATTGAATAGCAAAATGGATCAGCGGCATCGCTAGAACAAAAGCGAAGATGATCATGATCCCCAACGCCCACCAGGCTTCTTTACGCTTTTCTTTATCCTTCTGGTGCAGCACAAAGATCAATATCGCCAACACTACCACCAGCGGAACTACCCTGAAGGCTGAATAACCAAGTAATCCCAACCCGAGGAATATCCCCGCCAGCACAAAATCATTCCGGTTGCTGCGCCTGAAACCTCTAAGTAGGAAATAAAGCACAATTGCGGTAAATACCGGGTAAAGAACAAGCCGGAGCCCGATACGAGTGATGATATTCGTCCAGGAGGCAAAACCCAGGAAGAGCATCGCCAGCAAACCAGTCCACCGGTTTCCCATTTCCTTGCCCAGTTTATACACAAAGATCAAGCCAACCATGAAAGCCAGCCCCATGGCCAATTTGAGCGTAATGAAATCCAGGCTGGTACCGAACCACTTGACCAGGGCAGCACACAGGTAAAATTCGATCGGCTCCCGTCCGCCGTTCCTGGCAAAGAACAATGGATAGGTCCCATGCAGAATATCGTTGATATCCAGGATCTTTTCAGCATGATCGCTGGTCATATCAAAGGGCACAGTAGTCAATTTGGTAAAGTGGAAGTACGCTCCCACCAGGAAAACTGCGATCACCAACAGGCTGAAAGCGGAAATGTGAATATTGATCCTGGGGTTGCGCAAGAAATCCCCGATCTTTGTAAACAGGGATTTGGGGTCAATTTTTTTCTCATTTTTCCAGAAAGCTGCAATTCCCAGAACGATGGCGACAAGCCATAGAAATAGATTTAACGCAGTAAAGCGGTTATCTCTTAATTCGATAAATGCCAGTAATGCCACAGGGATAAAAAGGAAGAACGGCCACGGACGGACCTCAGTTCCCATCACCTTAATTTCTCTGGCGGGAATATCCGGTGCCGACCATTCTTTCTTGAGGACCGCCAACACGATCAAACCCAGTGAGGCAGCATAAAGCATGACCGCTGCCAGAACATTGCGGCTGGTGGGTTCCAACATTCGTTGGGCTACCAGGGCTAAAAACAACGCGGCAAGTGTCTTCCAGGGGAACTGGAATGGAGCCTTCTCTTTTTCCCGCACTACGTCCTCAGCAGGGGATTCTTCGGGCTTTGTTTCGATCTCTTCCACAATATCCGTTTCAGATAATTGCGGGTAGAGATCCTCCAATCTTTTTCCCCAGTTGCGCGGGTCAATTTTTTTCTTCAAGAAATCAAGAACACTGGGTTCTTCCATATGGTCAATGTCCTTTTAGCAATATTGGTTCAATCAGCTCGTTCAGCATAAAGGTAAGCAAGTTCTTTGTGGACCGGGTTGGGAGTAAGCCTGGTTTTGTAGCCATTCTCCTCCAAAAAGCGGACCATATCCTCACGGGAATAAAAAGTTACCCGGTCGTGAACTTCCATGCAAATTCGCTGAATTCTTGATAAAACATCTTTCGGGCATTTGAATAGAATGTCAAACTCAGCCCCTTCACAATCCAGCTTCAAATAATCGCAGTGAGCAATATTGTTTTCATTTAATAACGTGCGCAGGCTGCTGATATTCACCGCCAGGCTGCCTTCAGCACCTGAAAGCGCAGCCGTAGAATGCTGCACCGCCTGCCCGGTCACCAACTGTAAACCGGAAAGCCCATCCTGCCCTCCAACCGCCTTTTCACAGACCACAACATTCCCAATAAGGTTCAGTTCAAGGTTCTTCTGGATGATCTTCACCGACTGTGGAAAGGGTTCCACTGCGTAAACCACCCCATCAGGTACCTGTTTGGCCGCCCAGACAGCGTAGTCACCCAGGGCGGCGCCGATATCGATCACTGTCCAGTTCTTTTCCAGGGGAACAGAAACCTTCTCATATTGTCTGTCCAGGATGGTTTCCTTTAAAATCCAGGCATCCATCAGGGTAGAGACGCAATATCTGCCATTTGTACCCAGGTCAAGTTCGATCGGGTTATCCTCGGGTTCGCGGGTAACCAGCTTAATTAAAGCAGAAAAATTCTTTACACCCTTCATTAGGGTAAAGATAGAACAAAGATAATAAGAAAATGCATTCGCCATATTAAATAATTATTCCAGGCAATTATTATATCCTGTATATAAAAAATATCCCCGGTTTGTTGTGAACAATACCGGGGAAGGTCTATCAAAATAGTTACTTCTTTGCGCTGGCCAACTGTGTTACCGCACTTAAGATTGTCTGGGCAACCAATGCGCCAGATTGTGCGCGGTAATCTTGAGTTCCCACTTTACTGGAAGCGGTTAAGGCATTCACAATCGCCTGTAAATTGGATTCACCGGATTGTTTGGCTTCCATAAAAGCCATCCCGGCATTGAGAATATCGCCCAGGTCAATTCCATCCTGAGCACCCTGGCTGTTCTGTGCCGGAGCAGATGTTCCCGTGTCTCCACCCAATAAGGAACCCAAAAGTGAGCCCAGCACATCTCCCCCAGCCGAGGAGGAATCGGTAGTTGGGGTAGAAGCAGGAGTTGCAGCCGCAGGCGCAGCTCCCAGAAGCAGTTGGACTAATTGCGCGATATTGTCAGAGGTCAGCGCAGATTTGCCGCTGAACTCTTTTGCAGCATCGCTCAACCCTTCAGAGTAGATCTTCGCGGATCCGCTTGAAGATTGTTGGCTTAAGATCTGGCTGGCGTATTTTAACTGGTCGGCCGGGGTGGCTCCGTTCTTCTCACCCACAGCCTGGGTGATCAAATTGAAGATCTGGGCCATGTTATCCCCATGGTCGTGATTATATGTATCCGCCTCATTGAGCGCAGATTTATTCTGGTTGAGTGTTTTTGCGACTGTTCCAAAAAGACTGACAAGATCAATAGCGTTTGTTGTCATTTTATATCCACCTTTCTTTATCCATTTTATATGGTCAGAAGAAAATTATCAAGCAAAGAATTCCTGGAACTATTTATCACCGGAAACAAATGACATTTTTCCTGTATTGCTTATTGTTTTATGAAACATTGTGTGCTAATATCTATATACTCATTTAATGAATATACAGAGATTGAAGATATGCCTCGACAACAAGCCCCTCTTTCATTGGAATATATATTGCTGGGTTTTCTAGAGCAAAAGCCGATCCACGGCTACGATCTTTATAAACAAATTACTGAATTTGACGCAGTCTCCCTGGTCTGGAGGATCAAACAAAGTCAACTTTATGCCCTTTTGGACCGTCTGGAAGAAGAAGGCCTGATCAGTTCCCATATCATTCCCGGAGAAACCCGTCCGAACCGAAAGCAATTTCAGATCACCAGTGTAGGCCATCAGACGTTCCTGGCCTGGCGAAAAAGCCCTGTCCACCACAGCCGCGATATCCGCATTGAATTCCTGGCCAAGGTCCATTTCGCCTTACTGGATGATCCAACTGACGTTTTGGACCTGATCGATGATCAAAAAGAAACCTGCCTGGAATGGCAGACTGGTTTTCAAAATGATCTGATGAACACCAGTGAAGATCAAGTTTACGAAAGGATCGTTTTTGATTATCGAATTCACCAGACACAAGGGACTCTGGATTGGCTTGAAAGCACGCGTAAAGAAATAGGAAAACTGATCAACAAAACTACCCGGTCCAAATAGGATCAGGGAAAGCAGGAGTAGCTTTTCCAGCACAAGAATTATGGATTTTACTTTTCGCCGACAAAATCAAGAAATAAAGGAAGAGCTATCCTCAAGGGGTTGGGTAAATGGTTTAGCCAAAAAATCCAGGAAGAATGATCCATTTTTCTTCCTGGCAATACCTTTGCTTCTCTTCTTTTTTTTGCCAGTTCTGGCGATCTTTTTAAAAACCCCATTAAAGTCCATCATCACCAATCTCACAGAAACAAATGCACTGAAAGCCATTTCGCTTAGTCTTTTCACTTCTTTGATCACAACTTGTGTCACAGTCCTTTTTGGAACCCCAGTGGCCTACCTGCTTTCACAAAAAAGGTCCCGGTTCTACCGGGTGATCGACACTCTGGTCGATCTACCCACTGTCCTTCCACCAGCCGTTGCCGGCGTTGCCTTGTTGATGGCTTTTGGCCGCAAAGGCATCTTTGCTAGTTGGCTGACCCAGTACGGGATCAGCATTCCATTTACTACCCTGGCAGTGATCATGGCACAAACCTTTATCGCTGCCCCTTTGTTTATCAAATCCGCAACGATCAGCTTTTCTGGGATCAACAAAGAGTTACTGCATGCCGCCGCTTTGGACGGTGCGACTCGGTCCCAGATCTTTCGTTACATCGTTATCCCGCTCTCCTGGATGGGGATGCTAAGCGGGTGTGTGATGACCTGGGCCCGTGCCCTTGGGGAGTTTGGCGCTACCATCATCTTTGCTGGTAACTTCCCGGGCCGGACCCAGACCATGCCCCTGGCAATCTACATCGGGTTTGAAATTGAATTAAACGTTGCTCTGACCTTATCCGTGATCCTGATCGCCTTTTCATTTCTCACCTTGATCATTGTAAAAAATATTTTGCACAACAGTCTGGTAGTTGAATAGAACATCCATTGTGTAGGTACCTTGAGAAGACCACTTCTCAAGCCTAAATTAAGAAGAAGGAGAAAAGAATGCGTAATAAGATTTTATCCATCGTCCTGCTTGCTGCCCTTTTACTCAGCGCAGCCTGTACAGCCCAGGCCACCCCCACTGCGGCGCCTGTCGCTACCGAAGCGGCAACAGTTGTGGCAACAGAGGCCGCGACTGCAACCGCTGCCCCTGTCACTCTCACAGTTTTGGCAGCCGCCTCATTAACAGAACCGTTCAATGAGATCGGTAAAGCTTTTGAAGCCGCCAACCCGGGAGTCACCGTAGAATTTAGCTATGCCGGATCTCAGGCACTCGCCGAACAGCTCTCACAGGGTGCCGCTGCTGACGTCTTCGCCAGCGCCAGCAAATCCTATATGGATGCGGCCGTTACCGACAAACGTGTTGCTGAAGATGCCCCCAAGACCTTCTCCAAGAACAAACTGGTTGTGATCTATCCCAAAGATAATCCTGCCAAGATCGCTTCCCTGTCCGATCTTGCCAAGGCTGGAATCAAGATCGATCTGGCTTCCAAGGATGTTCCCGTGGGCAAGTACGCCTTGACCTTCCTGGATAACGCCTCCAAAGACCCCACCTATGGTGCAGCCTATCAGACTGCCGTTTTAGCCAATGTCGTGTCCTATGAAGACAACGTTAAAGCAGTCCTGACCAAGGTTTCCATGGATGAGGCCGATGCTGGTATCGTCTACGTCAGCGATGTCTCCGGTGATTATGCTGATAAAGTTGGCCAATTGGCTATCCCCGATGAATTGAATGCCATCGCGTCTTATCCGATTGCGCCGATCTCCGACAGCGCCCATCCTGAATTGGCCCAGGCCTTCGTAGATATGGTCCTTTCCGATGCCGGACAGGCAGTTCTTGCCAAATATAACTTCCTCCCCGTCTCCGGCGGATTCACTGTGACCGACGCCCTCGGACGCCAGGTAGCCTTCACTCAGGCCCCGAAACGTGTTGTGATCGTTGGTAAAGCCCTCTTCATGATCGCGGATGCCATTTACACCTTCCCGGAAGCTGCTGATAGAGTGGTAGCGATGGGTTCAACCAAACAGGGCAGTGGTGACTTCGTATCCCTCGTTGATCCAAATGCTTCTGCCAAACAGACATTGTCCGGTGATAATGTAGGCCCCGAGCAGATCGCCGCCGTCACCCCTGACCTTGTCATTATGAAATCCTCCAATAAAGACACTTATGGCGATCCCCTGGAAGCCCTTAACATCCCTGTAGTCTATGTTGATTTTGAGACCCCTGAACAATACGCGACCGACCTGGTCACCCTGGGCCAGATCTTCCAGAATGAAGCACGGGCCAAAGAAGTTGCCGCATTCTATAACGACAAGACCGCTTCGATCACCGATTTTACCTCAAAGCTGACCGATGACCAGAAACCGACAGTTCTTGTTCTTTATTACAACAATAAGAACAACACCGTTTCCTTCAATGTTCCTCCTCTGAGCTGGATCCAGACCACCCAGGTCACCGATGCCGGTGGTACTCCAGTTTGGAAAGATGCCGAACTCGGCAAGAGTTGGACCACCGTTACCGTTGAACAGATCGCTGCATGGAATCCACAATACATCTTCGTTGTTTCCTACTTCAGCCCGGCCACCGATGTTGTCGCTTCCCTGAAAGCCGACCCGCAATGGTCTGAACTGGATGCTGTCAAGAATGGCAAGCTCTACAGTTACGCATCCGATGTTTATAGCTGGGATGAAGCAGATACCCGCTGGGTACTCGGCCTTGAGTGGATGGCCAAGACACTGCACCCGGATCTGTTCCCCTCTCTGGATATCACTGCCGAAGCTCAATCTTTCTACCAAACCTTATATAATTTTGACGAAAGCACTTTCGAGAGTAAAATAAAACCATTACTCTCTGGAGTTGCTCAATAAAGTTGAAAAACATATTCTCCTCTATTGATCCAAAAAGTAGCAAGACTACCAGCCGGAGCCAGATTCTGTTCTGGCTGGTAGTTCTTTTATTTGTCATCGTGGTCTTCTCAGTATTTCTGGGAAGGTACCCGACTCCCGGTTTGATCTCATTTGAAAAACTTCAATCAGATCCATTGGCACAAAAATTGGTATTGAATATTCGCCTGCCCAGGATTCTTGCTGCTCTGTTACTGGGTGCTTCACTGGCAGCCGCGGGTGGAGTTTTTCAAATGATCTTCAGCAATCCGCTGGTAGATCCCGGCTTTCTGGGCGTCTCACAGGGAGCAGCTTTCGGTGCGGCCTTTTGCATCATTTTCCTGGGTGGAGCTGCCTGGGTGACCCAATTGTCTGCGGGCTTTTTTGGCTGTCTGGGCCTTGTCTTATCGTACCTGATCGCGCGAAAAGTACGTTATGGCGGCTGGGTACTGAGGCTGGTCTTGGCTGGAATCGCAGTTTCTGCATTCTTTTCCGCCGGTCTGGGCATTCTAAAATACATTGCTGATCCGCTTTCGCAATTACAGGAGATCACATTCTGGCTGCTGGGTGGGCTGTGGAGCACGACCTGGAAGAAAGTATTAACGATCTTGCCGGTAGTTTTGGTTAGCCTGTTTGTAATGTGGAAGATGCGCTGGCGCTTGAACCTGCTATCACTGGGTGATGAGACTGCTTTTTCCCTGGGGCTTGCCCCCGGTCGTGAACGAACGATCCTGTTGATTGCAGGAGTTGCTGCCACCTCAGCGGTGATCTCAGTTGCTGGAATGGTCAGTTGGATCGGTTTGATCATTCCACATATCGCCCGCAGAATATTTGGAGCTGATTCACGCTACATGATCCCGGCCTCCATTCTTATCGGAGCGATCTTTTCGATCCTCTGTGACGACCTCGGACGCGTGTTGGTTTCAAGTGAAATTCCTCTTGGTATCATCACATCTTTGATCGGTGCTGGAATATTCGCTTACATTATGATTACTCAGAAAGTGCCCACTCAAAAATAATATGAATGAAGCGCTTCTTTCATTTGAGAATATTACTTATACCTACCCTACTGGTAAACAACCAGTGATGCAGAATTTCACGCTAAATATTGAACCGGGCACGATCACTGCTATTCTGGGCCCCAATGGGGCTGGCAAAACCACACTGCTTCATCTTGGCCTCGGATGGCTGCATCCATCGGAGGGTCAGGTAAAACTGTCCAATAAGGGGCTGCATGCCTATTCCCGTCGTGAACTTGGGCAAATGATGGGCCTGGTCCCGCAAAATGAGAATACACCTTTTGATTATTCCCTGCTTGAATATGTACTCCTTGGCCGCACCCCATACCTGGACCCATTGGCAATGCCAGGCGAAGAAGACGTGGCAATTTCACTGCAGAAACTGGAAGCGATCGGCCTTGCTGAATTACAACACCGGGTAATGCCTAGTCTAAGCGGTGGAGAGCGGCAACTGGTTTTAGTCGCCCGCGCGCTTGCTCAGGAACCCAGGCTGCTTTTCCTGGATGAACCCACCTCACACCTGGATCTGAGCAATAAAAGTCGTTTAGTTAAAGTGCTGCGCGATCTGCAGCAGCAGGGAGTCACTATCGTTTTCACAACCCACGAACCCGATGTAGCCTCTGCCCTGGCTACCCACATGGTTTTAATGCGTGATGGTCATGTACTTCAATCAGGTACTGCTGAAGAAGTAATGACTGATTCTTCTCTTTCCGAACTATACAAACTTCCGATTCATGTTAAGGAATTGGATGGTAAACGGATCGTGTTATGGGACAATTAACTGCTCCAGAACAACCTCCCCTGTTTATCATCTCTGGTCAGCGTGAGGTCGGAAAAACTTCCTTTCTTTCACGGCTGTATCGCCAGGCTCTAGCAGAAAAGATCGATGTCGCCGGGGTAATATCCCCGGCGGTTTTTGAAGGAGGGCAAAAGATCGGCATAGATCTTTTAGACCCGCGTACAGGTGATCGAAAAAGGTTGGCGATCCTGCGTCATCAGGAAGAAACCGGAATTTTCACAGAACGTTGGGCATTCGACTCTGACATCATGCAGTGGGGAAATGATCTTCTTGCTAGGTCGGTACCCTGTGATCTGCTGATCGTGGATGAACTTGGTCCCATCGAATTGGAACAAGGTAAAGGCTGGCAAAATGGTGTCTGGGCGTTAAACCAGAACACCTGCAAAGCCGCTTTCGTAGTTATCCGTCCCGAGTTAATAGAGATCGCCTTGAAACTCTGGCCCCATGGTCAAATTTTGGTTATCAGTGAGATTTCAGAAACCCAACAAGCAGATCTAACCTTGCAGATCATTGGTCTTTGCCGCAAGTAAACCTCCATTGCAACTGAAGCAATATTTCACCGTATATAAATCAACAGATTAACAAATCATCTTGGAGGATGAATGTCATTTTTGGACCTATTTAAAAAGAAGAATCCAAAGATCGGATTTGCATTGAGCGGCGGCTCCACCCGGGGAGCCGCTCACATCGGGGCTTTAACGGTGTTGGAACGTGAAGGGATTAAACCCAGTTTTGTTGCAGGGACCAGTGCCGGAGCGTTGGTGGGTGCAGCCTATTGTGCCGGCGTATCTCTTGAAGAGATCAGCCGCATCTTCTTATCCATGCGGTGGCCTACCCTTATAAGACCAAATTTTCTGAGAGGTTTATCATTATTCGATACCAGCCCGATGGAAGAGTACCTGAAAAAGAATATCGCAGATTGTAATTTTGAAGATCTGAAGATCCCATTTGCCTGCATTGCCTGTGACATCCAAACCGGAGAAAGGATCGTACTTGATAAAGGTCCTCTAGCCCCTGCTGTTCGGGCTAGTGCCTCCATTCCAGGATTCTTTTCTCCTGTCGAGCTCTATGACCATTTGTTGGTCGATGGGGGTACGGTTGACAACTTTCCAGTAAGCCTGGTAAAAGAAATGGGAGCGGAATATGTGGTTGGAGTAAATCTTTCCAGAAGTCAAACCGCGGCAAATCCCCCCTCAACTGCTCTGGATGTATTTATCGATATGATCAATATCATGCAGGCGCGCAGCGCCGTTGCCGATGCCTCCGAATGTAATTGTTACATTCGGCCGGATGTGCAAAAATATTCATCCTGGAGCTTTAGCGAGGTGGAAAAAATACAAGAAGAAGGAATGAGAGCGGCAGAATTAGCCGTTCCCCAGCTAAGAAAAGATCTTCGTCTGAAGTAAAAGAAACTGACATTTTCGAGGTACACCGTAAACGGTGTACCTCTTTTTTTTGTTATTCTCCGGAAGGATAAGCTTTCTAACCAACCTTACAACTGCCTAATATTTACTTAAATTATATTGCTATATTACCGTTATGTTACTATAATAGCAATTGTAATTAATTAGTAAATGTTTAGTAAATATGAGGTTGCCATGAAAAATAATTTCAAATTCGCCCTTGTTCTTCTTTCAACCCTGATCGTCTTATCGATGGTTTTCGCTCCGGTACAAGCTGGTGCGCCAATCGCAGTAACCGGGTTGTCCGCCGTTGCAGTAAATAACAGTACAGTCCAGCACTCAGTTCGCAATGTAAATTCCTCAAATGATTCCGCGAGTACCGTGAAAAAGATCTCAGTGGATGGGCTTTTTGACTTATCAGTCATTCAGCAGCCTTCAGGCAATGCCGGATATGTTTCTACAAAGAAAGATACCCTCACCCAATTTGGCATGGCTTCCAGCTATGGCTCGATCGGAATCTTAGCACACAATAATCTGGCAGGAAAATACTTCCCCAACATCAGCGGCAAGACAATCACCGTTACTTTCTCTGATGACTCGACCAAGAAATACACAGTCAGTTCAGTAATGAAATTCCAGGCACTGGAACCAACCAACCAATATTCTAAATTTGTCGACCTGAACTCTTCTGAAACCCTTTCCAGCACTGATCTGTTCATGAAAACATTCGGATTAAGCGGCGCACTCGTTTTCCAGACCTGTATCGCAAAAGATGGTTCAGCCTCCTGGGGTCGCATGTTCGTCATCGCATACGCTTCATAAAATTAATAAAAACGGATCTCCCTCCCTTCTTCTTCCGTGGACGACATTCTCCCTTATGTCGTCCACGGACTATTTTATTGAATGACTGGTACTTAAACTAAATGGACGGCCTTAAGGCGAAGGCCATCCATTTATATTCCCCCTCAGCAACAAATGAGTGAATCTCTTCCAAGAGATCATCAATGAATTTGCGAATGAAGATCAGATCATAGCGATAAAACTTTCCACCACTCTCTGATCGAATAATTTACCCTGGTTCTTTAACAATTCTTCGATCGCTTCCTGATGACTGAAAGCTGGTTTGTAAGCCCGGCCTTCTACCATCGCGGTATAAGAATCAACCACCGCAATGATCTTTGCTCCAAATGGGATCCGGTCCCCTTTTAACCCCTGCGGATACCCTGTTCCATCAAGGCGTTCATGATGACAAAGGATCAAGGGGGCGATACTATCCAGACCAGTCATTCCCTGAATGATCTTGGCACCAATCTGCGGATGATTCCTCATGATTGCCCATTCGTCTTCAGTCAACTCGCCTGGTTTGCGCAGAATGTTATCTTCAATGCCAATCTTGCCGATGTCGTGCAGCAGAGCAGCCCAGTACACATCCAACGAATCTTTTTCAGAACAACCCAGGCGAATAGCCAGGCGATGCGATAAATTTGCCATATGCTGGCTGTGAATGCCGCTGCTCAGATCTCGTGCTTCTAAAGCCTTCGTCAACGCCTGGACAATTTCCAACGTTGTGTCACTTAAACGCTCATTCAGACGTACTCGTAGAATGGCATTCGAGAGTTGCCCGGCGATCAGGTCCACCAGGTGTGAAGTTTCAATGATCGAATGGTCCCGGATAGTTACTTCGTCTGCCCCAAGGACCAGAAATCCTAATGGCTGGGAATTTGCAGAAAGTGGTACCAGCCAGATATTTCCTTTTGAATAGCCGGAACAAGCGACCTTTTCTTCAGTTGAGTAGGAATCATCCAGATAATACGGAGCCAGCGCAGGTTCGCAATTCGCGATCCTCTGGAAGATTTTTTCAGCTGCAGCAGGGACCGGTGTCCCGGAATGGTATGCAACCGTAACTGAGTTGCGGAAAAATGACATTTTACTATAATAATGCCCGTTAGCTTCTCGGCTCAGTATTCGGCTGAAATCAAGGTCCAATAATTCAACCACTGATCTGGTTGTCCGTTCCATCAGATCATGTAATGTATTGGATTCAAGTAGAAAACGACTTAAATTCGATAAGCCATTCCATCGCTCTATCGAATCTTTAGCCGGATTATACTGTTTCACAAAAGGTGTATTTTGTATAGTGTCGATGTACTGAGTCATTTCTACTACCTTTAATCACAAAAACTGATTACTGATAATTTTTACTAATGGGTATGACAACTATGCTGAGATCTGATTCATCTGTTTGGCAAAGTCTGCCAGCGAAGCAGCACGTATAGCTGAAACCCGCTCTGCCTCATCTTTTCCCAGATGAAAAGCTTCGCCGTTGTACCCATTGCGAATCGCTAATTCAGGATTTGACAGAAGAAGATTGCGGAAATTCACATTGACTACTGCAGCTGTGAGGATCCGGCTAAATTCTCGCTCTTTCGGTGAAGCGGATTCTTCTTTTTGATCGAAGTTTCTAAAATAGTTACTCATAATTGTTCTCCATTATTCTTTTGCTTTTCAGGTCCTCCCAGGGTCCATAACAACCAGATCACCCCGGCTGAGATCAGTAGATCTCCAAAACTGAAAGCTACCGGATAGTTCATCCATTGGGGAGTCACAAATCGGTCAGACAAAAAAGGAAGAACGGTTTGATTCTCCAGGAGGACGATGTCTTTCCCAAACCCGAGTCGATGTCCAAGGCTCCATAAAGTGTCTGGAGCATCGGGGATCAAATGTCTGATGGTTTCTGGGCTGATGGGCATTAATCCGCCATTTAGAATAATGACTAGGAAATTGCTTAAAAACCCTGCGATGATCGGGAAGAAACTAAACTTTTTAAGGTTCATCAGCGAGAAAACAAGCAAAACTGCTTGCGAACTCACCAAAATTAGTGAAGCGATTTTCTCTGAAAAAAGAACCCTTGTTGCTGGTAGGACAAACCCAAATAATTGCGGGATAAAAGCGATCAATACGAGGAGGGGAGCTTTTAGCTCATAAAACCTGTATTCACTTTTTCCAATCCAGCACCGGATCAATCCGGCTGCAAGCCCAATGAGAACTGCGAAGGCTAAAACCATTGATCAATTAGCGACCAATGGTTCCACTGTATTCAGGGGCGCCAGCGGCGAGAACGAACATGACCAGGGTGAAGACGAAGAGGATGATGCGAGCATTCTTTGAGATCTTGGTAGCAGCAATGAAGAGGTTATTTTTTAAGGTATTCATTTTTTGGCTCCGTTATTTATGAAATTTGATTACTGTCTTATTATCAGTCCGGGTAGGCTTCAAAACAGGCTTCATAAAGGGCTCAAAAATAACCAATTTCATTAGAGTTTTTTATACCAATACATAACCGACCGTTCTAAATAGAACGAACTATCGAATTATTGAGATAAATTGTTTTTCAATAATTGGAGATCTAATTCAGTAAGGTTTCCAGCAGGTTGCGCGTATTTTCGCCAGGTTCGATATTCAATTCTTTGATCAGTGTCAATCGGCAGGCTTCATAGGTCCGTTTGATCGCCGCCCGGTCTTCCATCGCTGCGTAGATCAACATCATCAATCGATAGGCGGCTTCATTGCATACATCCTGTTCCAGGATCCGTTTGCAATATTGAATGCCACTGTTGTAATGGCCCTGTTGTAAGAGCAGATTCGCCAGTTTTAGAGCGCCATTTATGAATTGACGTTGGTACTGCTCACGTTGTGAGAAGACCCAACTCCCCTCTACCTTAGGTAGAAATTCTCCCTGGTAGGCTGCAATGGAAGCTTTATAGTGTTTGATCTGGCCATCAATGTCTTGAGCCGCTTGCGCCAGTGCATATTCTCTTTGAAATTGTTCAACATCATAGTCATAATCGATAGAGCGATTAAACTGATAAATTTCATCAGTGTAGGTAATAACATCGTTACCAGCAGCTCTTCTTAATCGATAAATTGTGTTCTTAAAGCGCAATCGCAATTCTTCAGGCGTGGAATCCGGCCAGAATATATCGCCAATTTCTTCTTTAGTGGCTCCAGTCGTGTGTGCTAATAAGTAATACATCAGATCTCTAGCAGTTTGTGACTTCCACTCAGAAGTGCTGATAACATGGTCTCCAACCTTGACCTGCATCTTTCCAAAAGCCCGAATACTGACCTGGTAACTGGTAAACTGGATAACTGAATTCTGCCGCTTAAGATTTTTGCGATATTCAGGAAAATGCTCTTCATATTCTGCCACTTCATCGAGTATCTTCATTACAGGTTCAGAACCAATAATATGCTGAGCCGCACTTCGAAAGGCACTCACAAATTCACTTCCAACCTGGATGATGAGATTAATTGCCGCTTCATGAATTCGCGATTCAAAAACTTGTTTTAAGGCTAATTCGCCATTTATCCAATTTCCTTTATTAAAATGATAAACCGCTTGCAGCAGCTTCACTTTTAGCGTCTCGGTTAAGTTTCCCTGCCGATCATAGATTGTTTCCAGATCAGCCAACTCATTTTGTACTCCCTCAGTGATATTTTGAGCTAATAGTAATGTTACTTTTTCAGTTCTCCAAAAATCAAGTTCGAATTTGGAGACATCTTTTTGAATTTTCTCTCCAACAATTTCCATTAGTTCATTTGCTTCATCAAATTTCTTTTCGATCCTTTTAAGAGAAGCCTGAGAAATAATTAAATATTTCTCCATAGCGCTTTCGTGGGTCTCTTCGACAATTTGCCGGGCCATATCATATGCTTGTGCAGCTTCATTAAACGCTCGCAGATCTCTATACAAGTCCCCGAGGCTGATCAACCCAAATCCTTCTCCCCGTGGGTAACCTGCAAGTTTTGCATATTGAAGAGATTTCTCGAATGAAAGTGCTGCTTGTTCATATTGTCCGCGTAAATTTTGCAGAAAACCTAAATTGTTTAATACATTAGACTGCCACAAAGAATTCCCAGAAGATTGCCATTGACGGAGTGCTTCTTCATAATCTTTTTCAGCATTTTCAAAATTTCCCAATCGTCTCTGGGTTAACCCCATCTCCATCAGCACTGTAGCAATGTCTTCCCGATTCCCAAAGGTGCTGAATATGTTTCGCGAATTAATAAATGAATCTAATGCAGAAAGAAGATCGCCTTGATTGGATAGGCACAGTCCACGAATTCTAAAGCTCTCGGCCCTTGACGCTTCCATGCCCTTAATATTCTCAGTTAATGAAATGGCCTCGTTTGTGTCTCGAAGAGAATCATGGTATTTTCCCAAATGACTAAACACCATACTTCTTCTATTTAATGCCGTAACAAGATCATTCTCTTTTCCGGGTGCTCTTAAACCTGTTATTGCCTGATTAAACAATGCCAAACTTATTTCGCTGTTTCCACGGATCAATGAAATTGAGGCTTTGATAGATAATAATTCGGGAGAATTCTGAAGCTCATCCTCTGATACTTCCTCAAACCAGCTTGAGAGCGTGGTAAGTTTACCGCCAGTGATCATTGAGGAACTCGCCTCATAGATCAATTTAAGCAAAGACTGCTTATCATCGAGCCTTTCATAGATCTCGTAAGCCTGTTCCCATTGATGATGCTCGACATAATTCAAGGCCAGGGCGCGTTCGATCTTGAGCGTATCTTCCGGGTGCTCGAGTCGCATACGGTTTTGTAAAAAGTCCCGGAAGAGATGATGGTAGCGCAGGAACACAGTCTGGTCCCCCACCGAAAGCACAAACAGGTTATCCCTAAGGATCTGTTCAATTTTTTCGTGCCAGGGATATCTACCCAGTTCCAGCGCCTTGCCGATCACCCTGGCGCACAGTGGAGCATCGAACTCTTCAAATAACGAAGTTCGCAAAAGAAATAGCCTTACATCCTCGGGCTGACGGTCGAATACCTGCTGAGTTAAATACTCATACACTCCAATTCCCGAAACCTTTGCCAGGCGCAGACGATCTTCATTCCCTTTGGGCGATAGCTCAGTCGAAAGCAGCAGCCCGGTGATCCAACCTTCCGTTTGGGTCACCAGTTCCGATGCGCGCTCCTCAGTGATCACCTGGTGGTAATTAGCCAGGATCAATTGTTTTACTTCATCGGGAACAAAAGCCAGTTCTTCAAAACTAAGCCCGGCCACCTGGTTACGCGCCACCAGTAGTGAAAGGTCCGGCAAGGTCAAAAGCACTCTTGAAGCGATAATAAAATGGCAGTTCTCGGCCATTTCCTGGATAATGCGGTTAATGAATGGCTCGATCTCTTTATTGTCACGGATCAGGTGATAGTCATCCAGGATAAAAACAAAGTGCTCAGTGATGTTCTCATAAGCATCGTTGACAATGGCCGCGATCACAGGGTCATAATTCAAATTATCCTGGGTCAGATCAGACAATGCACTTAATGCAAGTTTCCCGAATTTTGGAAAACGCATCTGCATGGCACTAATAAAATGGGCGATAAATCGCAGTGGATCGTTGTCCAGCGGATCTAATGAGAACCAACAGATTGGCAGTTCGGTGTGATAAGAAAAATCGACTAATAATGAGGTTTTACCGTATCCTGCAGGAGCAGCCACGATCATCAACTTGTATTCAATGATCTCGGATAGAATAGTTAACAGGCGAGGTCTGGATAATACCTCGCTGCGTCGCCGTGGTATCATGAGCTTAGTCTTAATGACGGCTGTTTCTATCCTCATTAGTTCGTGTATCCTGTGTGTTCAGGTGATTCCTTTTTAATATACTCTCAGATTTACAATTGTACAATTATATAAAACCCCTGAAGTGTATAACTTCAGGGGTTTTTTCTAACATTTTTTTTACTCTACTGTTGGACCTAAATAACTTGAGCTATCAAAAGCCAGGATCGGTAAGAAAATGAAGGAAAGGAAAAGCAACCCGAATCCAAAACCAGTCCCATGCCCGAAAACTTTGGCCAGTCTGAATATTACGATCACTCCCAGGACCACATTTACCACTGGTACCAGCATCAATAACAGCCAGTACCAGGGTTTGCCGACAATCTCCAATTCAACAATAATGTTGTAAATGGGAACGATCGCTGCCCAACCCGGTTTACCAGCCTTGACGAAAATTCGCCACAAACAAAAGAGGTAAAATACAATTAGAACGATATAAAGGATCCAACCAACAACACCCATTTGATAATTACCGTACTCGTAATCCATTCTTCCTCCTGTAAGATAATAAATACAGTTTAGCAAATATTTTTATAAAGTCAACCATTTTTGTCATATTTAGGAGAATCATGTTCACCTTCCTTTCAAAGTTCTTACCCTTATTTGTCTATCCCCTCGGTCTGGGCTGCCTGTTGTTATTGATCGGGCTGATCTTCTGGAAAAAGCGAAAATTCTTTTTTTCTTGTGTTCTGGCTGCTTTGTTCGTGCTTTTCGTCGGCGGGAACAAATATGTGTCTTACAGCCTGGCCAGATCACTGGAATGGCGTTACGTACCCGCTGCGAAAGTCGAACACGCAGATGTGATCGTAGTACTCGGCGGTGCCACTGAACCCGCCCTATCTCCCAGACCGGAGGTTGAACTTAATGCAGCCGCTGACCGCATGGTCCACGGAGCAGCTTTGTATAAAGCTGGCGTCGCCGACCATTTGATCCTGAGCGGCGGCGATATCGATTTCCTGAGTCTGAGCTCCGACTCCCCTGCTTCAGACATGGAGTCGGTCATGGAAATGCTGGGAGTCCCCGCAGATGCCATGTGGCTGCAGGGGAAATCGCAAAATACTTACGAAGATGCCCTGTATAGCTGCCAGATGATCAAAGATAAAGGGCTAAAATCGGTTGTACTGGTAACTTCCGCCATCCATATGCCGCGGTCTGTCGGTGTCTTTGAAAAACAGGGGTGCCCGGTCATCCCCTCGCCGGCGGATTTCACTGTTACCAATGCCGCCTGGGAAAACCTCTGGCATTCCGACTGGCAGGAAGTGTTGATCAATCTTGTCCCCAGTTATAGCAATTTATCACTAACGACAAAGACGTTAAAAGAGTATATTGGCTGGGTTGCCTATCACATGAAGGGGTGGCTGTGATCTTCATGACAGAATGGTGACGAATTTCCCAATTAATAAAGGGGATTTTCTTGACACATCTGGGGGGACCTGATAGAATACAACCCGCAAGCCGAGATAGCTCAGTTGGTAGAGCACACGACTGAAAATTGTGGTGTCCTGGGTCCGATTCCCAGTCTCGGCACTGATCACTCCCGCAAGGGAGTGATTTTCTTTAAACATCGGTTATGATAGGGTCATGAAGATGGAATTCTCCATAAAGAAATGGACACTCATTCTCAGCACAGCAATATGTGTTTTCGCCCTGATCATTGTGGTTCTATTGCGTTCACAAAGCCTACAGAATGCCCCGCAAGCCACTCCAACGGCTGTATTCTCTCCTACAGTAGTTTTTACCAATACTGCCACTTATCCGCCCTCTACAGCCACTCCAGAGCCTTCTGACACCCCTACACCCACTTCGTTGCCTGAGATCCCTGATTCCTATTATATTGAATCCATAACGGGACACCGGCAGGTATACTCATTGGGATGTGAAGCCAGCGCCTCGGTGGATTGGGCGCGGTTCTTTGGCACGAATTTTTATGAATTCGATTTTCAAAACGCCTTGCCCCTCTCGGATAACCCCGATTACGGGTTTGTGGGAGATGTGAACAGCGAATGGGGACAGATCCCGCCTTATGCTTACGGCGTTCATGCAGGCCCGGTGGCTGACCTGCTGCAAAAGTACGGGCTGCCGGCCAAAGCGGTCACAAATTTTGCACTCGATGATGTAAAACGAGAACTCGCCCAGGACGATCCGATCATCGTCTGGGTGATCGGGAATATGGTGTGGAGCCAGCCTACGCAATATACCGACAAGCAAGGCCGCACAACCACAGTCGCCCCCTATGAACACGTGGTGATCCTTACCGGGTACAATAAAGATTCCATCCGTTACATGACCAATGGACGTTTCTACGATACCCCAACCGATGTTTTCCTCACCTCATGGGGAGTATTGGGAAAGATGGCAGTTATCTACGATAAGTAATGGAGACCAGATGAGATCATCCATTCAAGCACTCTCAATAGGAATTTATGCCAGGGAATCATTAACGAATGGTTCCGAAGGCAAAGTAATGGGCCTTACCTCAAAAGGCGTTTTCCTTCTTTTTGGTCAACGCTCCATTTTTATAACATACAGTGATCACGACAGCCCCTTTACCATCGTTCTCCCCCCAGAAAGCCTTTCCAGCACCGAGATCGCGGCTGGGGATGTGATCTATTATTCGCAGAATGATCTGCTCATCCCGTCGCGAGAGTTAGCCCTTCACCTGCAAGATATTCCAGTTTGGGAACCTTCCCTTCCTCTTCCTTCAATCAACTCCGGAGCAGAGAGGATCCGTAATAGCCGGCAGCTTGTGGATCATTTATTTACTGCATATCCTGAAAAAGGTTGGGGCTTCCTACATCACCCAGACCAACAGGATGGTCCCGATCAGCAGCAGATCCGGCAATTCACCCGGGTATTCACCCGCGCATTTCAAGAAAGAGATCTGCCTGCCTGTCTGGAAGCAGCCGATCACATAATAGGATTGGGTTCCGGTTTGACCCCATCAGGAGACGATTGGTTGACTGGATATCTGCTTTTTCACATTCGCCAGATACAGGCGAATAATCAAAGGCCAAATGACTTCATAAATGAACTTGGGGAAGGTCTGGTTAGAAAAGCTTATCAAAAGACCACCTGGGTATCGGCAAACCGCATGGAAGCCTCCCTGAAGGGATGGTCCGAGGCCCTTTTCCTAGATATCATTGATCACTTATTTCGATCCTCCCTGGTCGATCTTTCAACACACCTTTCAGTTCTTTACAATTACGGTCATTCCTCCGGGGTTGACACTCTGATGGGGATTGTAACTGCCTGTAACGTCGAACTTCAATCAAATAATAAATCCTGAATCAGCTATAACCAGTTAATCAAAACCACCCGTAAAACGGGTGGTTTGATCTGAGGCTATAAGCCTCTTTTACCGGCCTGCGTCTCAAGACGCTGGCTTTCTCTTCGTTCAAGCCTTTTGCCTTTGCCACTTTCGCTCGCCCC